>ERZ1643249.2457-NODE-2457-length-17258-cov-8.225833_pt1 | contig 17258 bp, 13 predicted proteins | sample MGYA00579263_ERZ1643249 | MGnify/ENA primary metagenome ERZ1643249 (study PRJEB29033, sample SAMEA4952264) | chicken gut metagenome | biome: Broiler Chicken; feature: Gastrointestinal Tract; material: Caecum | place: Ireland | collected 2018 | study: Broiler... | reverse complement strand
GGAGACAGTATTGATCATGCTGCTAAATTAAGATACGAACCTATAAGACATCTACTTCTTATTTTATGAAAAGATCTCGATGAATGTTACAATTTTTTAAAAATCATTATTAGACTCAGGCTTAATCTCATGTTCATTGATAAAACTAAAGCCTCAACTTCAGGGCAAGCAACCTTTACCATAACCAAAGGCAAAAATTCTTATCTTCTATCTGACGAACCATTATCTCCAGTTAATAAAGAAAAGATCATTAAAGATTTCAATATTGTGGAAGAGGCAAGGAAGTCAGCAGCCAAAGAGCTCCCTGCCAGCGGTTCGACAAGTCTTTCACCGACAGAACAAAAAATTCAGGACATTTATCAAGAAATCATCACCGTTTATGCTCAATACACAGATTCAGTGCTGACTCATGATGATAAGCAAATGCAACTTGATAGAAATGATGTAATTAACAGCGAAAATGATGCGAGGATTGTTCCTACGGAATTTAGCAATTCTCTTGGACAGATTGTCAACGGTTTCAATGTTCAATTAAAACATGAGAAAGAACTTATTTATCTGGCAAGCAATGAATTCGAGAATTTTAGAAAAGAAAACAAGCTAGATCGCCCCTGCAAAGAAATTAGTAATAAACAATCATTCTTTATTTATCTCGTCCTCGTAGCCATCGTGATTGTAGAAGGTTTTTTAAATGCAAAACTTTTTTCTACCAATATGGAGGGGGGATTACTCGAAGGATTCTTATATGCCTTCATCTTTTCTTTAGTGAATGCGATAGTTTGTTTTTTAATTGGAAAAGTCGGCACACCCTATATCTTTCACGTAAAAAAATCTTTGAAACTCATAGGAGTAATTTCGATAATCTCCTTCTTAGTTTTTGTTACTTTTTTTGGTTTATTTGTCGGCCATTATAGGGAGGCTCTACAAATCTCAATGGAAAATGCAAGCACTCTGGGCTGGCAAACATTTAAAGAGAACCCCTTTGGATTGAAAGATATGATGAGCTGGGTTCTATTTGGGGTAACAATTATTATGGGCTCAACTGCCTTTTTCGATGGACTAAATTCTAGAGATAAATATCCGGGCTATGAAGAAAAGAATAAAAAATTTAAAGAAGCCAGGGAACGATGGGAAGATTTTTATGCCTCTGTCGTAAATACTCTAAACGATCATCAAAGTGCTTGTTTAGAAAAATTCGAAACTGCAGTTTCAAGGGCACAGAACGCTTTGGCAAGCATCAAGGCGTCATTTTTAGAGAAAGAAACAATTCTAAATAGATATTCCAATGCACATAAAAATGCACAGAAATCCATTCGATCTATTGTCGGCCAATACAGATACGAAAACCAATTATATAGAACGTCCCCAGCACCAGCCTATTTTAATGAATTTGACATCTTTGACTATGACTACATTCCTCCAGTAATCGCAGGCAAAAGCTGGTCAAAGGATATAACTAATGAAATCAAAGTTGGAGAAAAAGATATTGCCGCATTGAATAAATTAGTTGATAAGCTCTGTGCAGATAAACTTCAAATTGAAAAAGATATTATTACCTCATTTAAAGAGCAAAGAGGATCCATTGACGCCAACTACGGAGAAGTCCTGACTAATCCCGGAAAAAATTCTGGGTTTGCTCAATGCATTGAAGCTAATAACAATTAAGGATTTAAAATGCATTATCAACCGATTAAAACAAAACAAAAAAGTCAACTAGGTATCAATATAGCTATCGCCTTAATGGTGTTGTTTATTGTTTCAGTAGTTAGTATCACGCTTTACTATTTTCTAAAGCCCAATCCTATCTATGATAAACAAACGTTATGCCCTGTTATGGATGGAGTTATTTCTCCAAAAAATAACGTAGCCATTCTGATAGATGAAACTGATCCCCTTTCGGAAAATCAAAAAGATTTTTTAACTGTTGAGATTGAAAAAATTGTCCATCAACAGCCAGTGGGAACTTTAATTTCAATTTACAGCATATCAGAGGAGTCGCCAATACAAAGAAATCCTTCTTTTTGCCTTTGCAAGGTCAAAGATGGAAGCAACGCGAATAAATTAACCGAAAATGAGAGATTATTAAATAAAAAATTTGAGAGAAATTTTCTGGCCCCCTTAAAGAAACAATTAAATAAATTTAACGAAGTTGTCAAATCTTCAAAAGAATCTCGTTTATTTGAGCAGATACAGGCTATATCAGTTAATTCTTTTCTTAAATATCCGAGTGACGGTTCCCAAGAACTTTATATTTTTTCTGACATGCTTCACAACTCTAAAGAATACTCCCTCTATTCTTCTCGCCAAAAATTCGAAGATTTGAAAAAAAATAATTATTTCTCCGAAATTCGCTCGAACCTTAGAGGCGTTGACGTGAATATTTATTACTTCGCAAATCAACCTAAATTTCAAACAAATAAGAACGTTATGTTTTGGGAAAAATATTTCAATGAATTGGGCGCAGCTGTAGTGAAGGTCGAACCTGTTGGGAAATAAAATGTTGAAGATTTTATTTATTGTAGTACTCTGCATAAAAATTGCGGCTTCTCTTTATGCATTCAGATTAGGTTTTGACCAAAATGCCGAGCCTTTGAATAGTTTTTCAACACTTCTGAGCGATCCTATTTGGTTATGGAGTTTCAGCATACCTTTATTTTTTATGCTCCTTTATGTTGTTGTCGGCTGGCTCTTTGTAAGGAAAAAACCTCAAAATCAATTATTCGCATACGCCAATAGTTGTTACTATTTAGGATTCCTATTCACAGTCGCCTCGATCATTATCGCTTTAACCTGCATTCGCGATGAAAATTTTTACGTTTCGGAAGTTGCGATTCGCTTCGCCGCCGCTATGCTCACTACTTTTATTGGCATGGCAGTACGATTAGTTATAGTTACATTCCACACAGATAATAGAAAACTTCAACTACTCAGTACGAATCCAGTTTCATCCACTTCTACACCTGACAACCAACCCAAAGAAGGGACGGAAAATACTGAACACGATAATAAACAAAAATTACCTTCCCCAATTACGGCAGATCCAGAAGATGATTTCAATTTTATTTTGCAAGTAAGTTGTCAAAATTTGGCAATCTTAAATAACCAGTTGGTTCAAAGTATTAATAAATTCGGACAACTTCTTGACTTAATGATGAACGCTACCTCCAGAATTACGAGTGATCTGGAGATAGAAAAAGAAAAAGTTGCAGAATTCAATAATCAGCTCCAAATCCAGAGTCAAGAAAGTATTAAAAAAGCGACTGAAGATTTTTCTTCTTCATTGAAAAAGATATCGGATTCTGCATCATCTTTCTTTGAGGACTTAAAAGATAACAATCTTCAATCTACCAAAGGCTTAACAGATTCTCTGAATAAAGAAAAGGATTCTCTAAACGAACTTTTGACCAAGTTCAATGAAAACTTAACTCATTCACAAGACATGTTCGAAAAAGCTTTACTTGCTGAGATCAACAACTTCAAAGATTTAAATTCAAAAAATCTTGAGGAACAGGCTGATAAAGATAAAGAATTAATTCTTATTTTATCCAATCAAATATCTACTACATTTAATGAACTTTCAAGAACTGTGTCAAGACCCTTTGAAAGTATTGAGATAACGAAATTGAATGAATCAATAATTTCGTTTTCTGACTGTATTACTGAAGCCACTAACAATTTTAAGAAATCTTCAGAAGAAAATAATAACGCACTCATTGATGTTAGGAGAAAAATAAATTCTCTAAACTTTAGCAATCATTCAAATGAAGTAAATGAAGAGTTATTAAATTTTAAGTCTAAAATAGCAAGCCTAGGTGACAAATTAAAGGAAACTTCTATCTGCATTGAAAACTTTAACCACCAGATAAATACTGCAAACGATCAAATAAAACAAACCACAGAAGAAGTTTCTCGGATACCCAACTCTTTTAAAAACAATAACAACTCTTCAGGAAAGGGTTTTCTCACGTGGTTTAGAAAATGAAAAAACATGACGAAGTCTTTGAAATTTCCTTAACGGAAATTGCATTCACTTTAGTTCTCTTGTTGGTAATGTTACTTGGTACCAGACTTTTCACAGAGCATTCAGTGAGCATGGAACAGAAAAAAATAATTGCTCAACAAAAGGAAGCTCTCGACTCACTTTCACAGCTTACTGGTTTGTGCAAACCAGATCCTGAAGATCCTATTTCTCCAATGATGCCTTGTAATAAATGCGTTTCTCAGGTCGCCCACATAACCAAAAAAGAAGCCGCCGAATCTATTGATCTGGGTCGAGAATTATCCCGTATTCTGAGAGAAATTGATTCTAAAAGGAATTATGAAGAATACAAAGAAAAGTTAATTAAGGCTGCTACGCTTGTTGCAACTGGAAAGGACATCATAGATAAATCAAATTTTGATGCTCAAAAAGAAGAGTTAGAGGAGGCTAATATTAAAGTCAAAGAACTTACGCAAACTGTGGAAACCCTCAGAAGTGAGGATTCCGACAGAGCCTCTTTGTCGGAAAAAATTAGTACTTTAGAAACACAAGTTCAAAAATGTGAAAAAGACGTACATACTGTCGAAGCCCAAAATAAATATCTAGCTAGAATTGCAGGCCTGGGTTATCCCCCCTGTTGGGTTGGAAGTAACGGAAAACCTCAGTATCTTTTTACTATTGATCTGCTTCCTGATGACAAACTTATTGTCAATAGAGCATGGCCTGATGAGAGAAATAAAGACGCTTTGGATATGCCTCCTGTCACTCAGGTGGAAAAATACTTTGGCCAGACAATTGCAATGTCAAAGTTCCTTCCCTTTGCTAACCAAATCTTGGACATCTCTAATAACACAAAACCCAGCGCATGTAGACATTTTGTGATCTTGAAAAACCACATTCCTGAAAGGCAAATTGGGGATAGGCAACGACTCAGGATTGAAAATAATTTCTATAAATTAGAGGTCTTAACTGAAAACTGATTCGTATTGGAAAGCAAGATTTGAGATCGAGGCCATTTAGCCTCGCTCTCAAAATTACTAAGCCTTTAAGAATATCTCCGCTGTTTTTTCGTGGCAGTAGCCTGCTGCTAAACACAGCTGAAGAAGCACTCTTGCCTTCTGAGGATTCAAAGTTCCGGCGTTGATCATGCCGGCTTCTGCCCATTCAGGTGAAGAATCAACCACCTCACCGCTTCCGCAGCGGGACGCACGAACTACCGGAATTCCTTCTTCCAAGGCCTTCTCAAGTTCAGGCAAATCTTTGCAATGGATGGAACCGTTGCCCATACCGGCATAAATAATACCTTTAGCGCCCGATTGAATGGCCGCCTTGATCAAACGACCGTCGCCGTTTGAATGAGCGTAAATGATGTCGACAATCGGAAGATGTTTGTGATCAGATAGAAGCTCAGAGGTAAATGGAGTTTTGAGCGTATGCGGACGGGTGCTTTCTTTAAAGAAGGAAACTCTTCCGCCGGTGATAAAACCAAGTGCTCCTAAACGCGGAGATGCAAATGTATCGCAGTTGGTTGTATTGGTCTTTATAACATCTCTGGCACCGTGAATTTCATCATTCAAGACAACCAAAACACCTTTGCCTTTAGCCTCCGGAGTAGTCGCCACTTTCGCCGCGTTCAGAAGATTCATAGGGCCGTCGGCAGAAATCGAGGTTGCCGGTCTCATGGAACCAACGAGAACAACAGGCTTCTCGCTCTTCAAAACTTGATTGAGCATGAAAGCCGTTTCTTCCAAAGTGTCTGTACCGTGCGTAATAACAACACCGGCAACTTCGGGGTCTTTCAGCTGACTCTCTGTTTCTTTAACCAAGCACGCCCAAATTTCATCCGTCATATCTTCAGAGCCGATATTGGACACTTGGACAGAGGTAAGGTTGGCGATGTCTTCTAACCCGGGAACAGAGGCTAAAAGATCTTCAACAGTAGCTGAGCCCGGAACATAACCGGTCGTTGCAGAGGCAGATCCGGCTTTTCCGGCAATCGTACCGCCGGTGCCGAGGATGGCGATGGTGGGGAGGTCTTCTTTCATTTTTCTTTCAGGTAAAAAAGACGCTGCCGAAGCAGCGTCACTATTCAACGAAATGAATTATTTCTGATTTTCAGGTTTCAAAACTGCCAGGCCGTTCATATACGGACGGAGAACTTCAGGAACCGTGACGGAACCGTCAGCGTTCTGGTAGTTTTCCAAAACGGCAACGAGCGTTCTGCCCACGGCCAAGCCTGAGCCGTTCAGTGTATGAACGTATTCAGTCTTGCCCTGGGCATTCTTGAAGCGAGTCTGCATACGGCGAGCCTGGAAGGCTTCGCAGTTAGAAACAGAGCTGATTTCGCGATAGGTGTTCTGAGCCGGAATCCAAACTTCCAAGTCATAAGTCTTTGCAGAACCGAAGCCCATGTCGCCGGTGCAAAGCGTAATAACACGATACGGAAGTCCGAGTTTCTGCAGGATGCCTTCAGCGCAGACAACCATTTCTTCAAGGTGCTTGTAACTTTCTTCCGGTTTGACGATACGAACCATTTCGACTTTTTCGAACTGGTGTTGACGGATCATTCCGCGTGTGTCTTTACCGTAAGAGCCGGCTTCTGAACGGAAGCAAGGAGTCTGAGCAGTAATCTTGATCGGCAGATCGCTTTCTTTAAGCATCTGGCCGCGAACGGAGTTCGTCAGAGTTACTTCGGAAGTCGGAATGAGATAAAAGATTTCGCCCTCGCCTTCCTGACCGCCCTTCTTAGCAGCAAACAGGTCTTCTTCAAACTTCGGAAGCTGGCCGGTACCGATCAGCGTCTCCTGATTGGCAATGTACGGTGTGTAGCACTCTGTATAGCCGTTTTCCTGAGTATGAGTGTCGAGCATGAACTGGGCTAAAGCTCTGTGGAGACGAGCAACCTGGCCCTTCATGAAGCAGAAGCGTGTACCGGCAAGCTTAGCGCCGACGTCAAAGTCAAGGCCCAAGGGACCGCCGACATCAACGTGATCCTTGATTTCAAAATCGAATTCGCGCGGTGTCCCCCAGCGGCGAACTTCAACGTTTTCGGTTTCATCTTTACCGACAGGAACGGAAGGATCAGGAAGATTCGGAATCGTTAACAGAAGATCATTCAGAGCTTTTTTAACAGCAGCATTTTTGCCTTCCAAAGCGGCCAAACCTTCAGCAATAGCTGCGCCTTCCTTCAGAAGTTCCGTAGCGTCTTGACCGGCCTTTTTAGCAGCTCCGATTTTCTTAGCAACTTGGTTGCGGCGAGCCTGAAGTTCTTCCGTTTCAGTCTGAATCGCTTTACGTTCGCCTTCTAAAGCTTCGTATTTTTCGGTAGGAAATTGAAATTTACGAGTTGCCAAGCGAGCGACAACTTCGGGCAAATTCTTGCGAAGAAGATTTGAATCAAGCATGTAATTTCTCTTCTAGATTGATTGAATTGTTTGATTGTACGCTATCAGGACACGTCCTCACATGAACTATGCGTAACGGCTTAGAAGTTATTCTAAGAACCTTTTTTCTCCGTTTGAAAATGCTGGCTTGAACCGTTAACCGGGAGCCTAATTTGGATATTTCTTCAATCGGCTTCCAAAATGGGCAAAAAATAAATTCCTATTTTTCGTTTTTTTTATTTTTCGATCCTAAAATATCCTCATGTTCAGAGAGAGCTTCTTCGCACTTGAAGCTCGAGAACATAGTTAATCACCCAAAAGGTATTATCAAATGAACACACGGACAGCAATATTTAAGTTAGAAGCACTGCTAAGTGTTTCTTGTTGTCCTTGTTGCCAGCGAATGTGTTGATTTAATTAAGCACACGCTTATCGTTTTTTTCATACCAATCACTCAATTCCCTATGGTTCTGTTTGAGCCACATCAGGGGGTTATGTAATCCAAAAGGTGTCTTTATGCTTCGTAGAAATATTTTATTAACTTCTCTTGCAGTATTAATACCAAACTTTGTTTTGGCCTCTGAACAGACCAAAACACTTAAGATCGGTGTGACTGCAGGCCTCCACGCACAAATTCTTGAACAAGTTCTTCCGATAGCTAAGAAAAACGGTCTCAATATCAAAATAGTTGAGTTCCAAGATTATGTACAGCCAAATGCCGCTCTGGCTACAGGTGATCTGGATGTAAATATTTTTCAGACCAAGCCTTTTTTAGACGCGGCGAACCGAGATAGAGGCTATGACCTCGTACCAGTCGGCGAAACTATAACTTTCCCGATGGCTTTTTATTCTAAAAAATATTCTAACTTAAGCGACCTTCCTAATAAATCAACACTGGGAATCCCAAATGATCCTTCCCAAGGCGGTCGCGCTTTAATCCTTCTTGCTTCTCAGGGACTTATTAAACTTAAAGACAGCAAAAACCTTCTTTCGAGTCCCCTCGATATTGTCAGCAATCCTCATCATTACAACATAATTGAGCTTGAAGCAGCTCAGCTTCCCCATTCCCTTTCTGACTTGGACGCTGCTGCCATCAATGGCAATTACGCTTCAGCCGCAGGCCTGAATCCAAGCAAAGACGGAATTCTTATCGAAGATCCGAACGGCCCCTATGTTAATCACATCGTGGTTCGAGCACAGGATAAAAATCAACCTTGGGTAAAACCGTTGATTCAGTCTTATCAACAACCCCAAATTCACGACTTTATATTGAAAACTTTCAAAGGCGCCGTTATTCCGGCTTTTTAATAAATCATTTTTTATCATCCACTTGTTTATAAAGGAATCAAAAATGGCTATTCGTCAATCCATTAAAGAACTTATCGGCAACACACCGCTTGTCCAACTGAACCGTTACGCCGCCAAACGCGGTCTGGGTGCAAACATCCTTGCCAAAATTGAATATTTCAATCCTGCCGGATCCGTAAAAGACCGCGTCGGTTTTGCCATGCTTGATGCTGCTGAAAAAGCCGGCAAACTTAACAGCGAAACCGTCATCATTGAACCGACCAGCGGCAACACCGGCATCGGCTTAGCCGCAGCTGCTGCCGCGAGAGGCCTGCGCATCATCCTGACGATGCCGGAAACCATGAGCGTCGAGCGCCGCAACCTGCTTAAAGCCTACGGTGCCGAACTCGTCCTTACTGACGGTAAGAAAGGCATGAAAGGCTCTATAGAAAAAGCCGAGGAACTCGCGAAATCCATTCCCAACAGCATCATTCCGGGGCAGTTTGTGAACCCCGTCAACCCTGAAACACATTTCAAGACAACGGGTCCGGAGATATGGAGAGACACGGAAGGTAAAGTTGATATCTTTGTCGCAGGCGTCGGCACCGGCGGAACGATTTCCGGCGTTGGTAAGTATCTGAAATCTCAGAATCCGAATATCAAGGTTGCTGCAGTCGAACCTGACACTTCTGCCGTCATCAGCGGAGAACCTGCCGGTCCCCATAAACTCCAAGGCATCGGGGCCGGTTTCATCCCTGACACTTTGAATACAAAGGTCATTGATGAAATCATGAAGATCAATACCGAAGAAGCCTATGAAGCCGGCAAAGCGCTGCCCAGAGAAGAAGGATTCTTAGTCGGCATTTCTGCCGGCGCCGCTTTGGCTGCCGCAACAAAACTCGCCAAGCTTCCTGAAAATAAAGGCAAAAATATAGTTGTCGTCCTCCCCGACAGCGGAGACCGTTACCTCTCCAGCGAAATGTTTGCCTAATCAGTAATGACCAAGCCGAGCCCCGCATTCGCGGGGCTTATGCTCCTATTCCGTATGAATGTTGGGATCCGGCTCACTGGCCTGTTTGGTCCCAACGCTTCTGCCTTTAGGCATATCGCCGCTTCTTCTGGCCTCTTCGTTCAAAGCATGAAGCTGAGCGAGTTTTTCTCCGATCTTGATCTCGAGGCCTCTAGGCGACGGCTTGTAGACCCGAATCTCATCCATATCATCCGGGAAGTATTTGACGCCGGCGGCAAAAGAGCCCGGTTCATCCGGCGGATAACGATAGCCGGCGCCGTTTCCGACTTTTTGCATGAGCTTTGTGGGCGCGTTGCGAATGTGCATCGGAACGGGACGCGTTCCGTCCTGCTTCACAAAAGCTCTCATCTTGTTAAATGCCTTGTAAACCGAGACCGACTTCGGTGCACAGGCCAAATAAACCACGGCATTGGCTAAAGCCAGCTCCCCTTCGGGCGAACCGAGTCTTTCGTAGATATCGACGGCGTTGGTTGTGATTTCCATTCCGCGGGGATCTGCCAAACCGATATCTTCGATCGACATCCGCATTAAGCGGCGTGCGATGTATAAAGGGTCCACGCCTCCGTCGAGCATACGGCACATCCAATACAAAGCGGCATCCGGATCAGACCCTCGCACCGATTTGTGCAGTGCCGATATCTGGTCGTAAAAATTGTCGCCGCCTTTATCAAATCGGCGAATGGTTGCGGGCAGCGCTGCACGGACGAATTTCTCGTCAATGACCTTAATGCCTCGGTCTTTTGCCATCGTGGCGGAGACTTCCAGAGCGTTCAGGAAGCGTCTCGCGTCACCGTCAGCAAGTCCGATGAGGATTTTCTCGGCCTCTTCATTTACTTTAAGGCCCGTATACTCTCTTTCAAGAGCTCGCTCAAGCAGCTCTTTTAAGTCTTCGTCCTTGAGGGACTCAAGCACATAAACCGTGGAGCGAGACAAAAGCGCCGAAATTACTTCAAAACTCGGGTTTTCTGTGGTTGCACCGATGAAAGTGAAGAGTCCGCTTTCCACATGGGGCAGGAAGGCGTCCTGCTGGCTCTTAGAAAACCGATGGACTTCATCCACAAAAACGACGGTTGAACGTCCAGTCCTTTCTCTGTTCGCCGTGGCCTTTTCTACTGCATCACGAATATCCTTCACTCCGCCGAGCACGGCAGAAATCGAAATGAACGGAAGCCCGAAAGCATCGGCCATCAATCTGGCAAGTGTAGTTTTGCCGACGCCGGGAGGGCCCCACAAAATCATAGAGTGAGGATGAGCGTTTTCAAACGCGCTTCTCAACGGTTTTCCGGGGCCGAGAAGATGCTTTTGTCCCACAACTTCGTCAATTGTTTTAGGACGAAGGCGTTCCGCCAAAGGCGACGCCTGATCTTTAGGTGCAGTTTTACGGGTCGCTTTGGCGGCTTCAGTCGCAGCGTTTTTAGTTGTATCAGGCGAGTCAGAAATTCCGAAGAGATCTGTTTCCATGAAAAAACACTCAAAAATTCTTTGTCATATTTTCTGATATTTTCTAAAAATATGCTTTACCGCAAAAGACTTCTTGCGAAATTTCCCGCTGCACTACTTGTCTTCAGCCAGCTCTTGTTTCAGATATCTACCGGTAATGCTTTCCGAGGTTGCAGCCACTGCTTCAGGTGTGCCTTCAACAACGACTCGGCCTCCTTCCGTTCCGCCCCACGGCCCCATGTCAATAATGTAATCGCAGTTCGTGACGAGTTCTAAGTCGTGCTCGATGACGATCACCGTCGCGCCTAACTGAATCAGATGATCAAAAATCAATACCAGTTTTTTAACATCCTGAGGGTGCAGGCCGATCGTCGGTTCATCGAAAACGAATACCGAGCCTTGCTGAGGTGTTTCCATTTCGTAAGCAAGCTTCAGTCTTTGGGCTTCTCCGCCGGATAAGGCAGGCGTAGCTTCCCCGAGCGTCAGGTAACACACACCGAGGTCCTGTAGGATCTTGAGCTGTTTAGCGATTTTCGTTTCTTCATGCAGGATTCCGGCTGCTTCTTCTACTGTGAGCTTCAGCAGACCCGGCAGAGAAACCGACACGGAATCTTTTTCCTTGCTCTTCCAAAGGATGTCATAAGCGTCTTTTCCGTATCGGGAGCCTCCGCAACTCGGACAGATCGTATCGACATCCGGAAGGAACTGAACATCCATCGTGATAATGCCGGTTCCGTCACATACCGGACAGCGCAATTTGCCCGTGTTGTATGAAAAGTCTCCAGCCGTAAGACCCTTTGCCTTGGCATCGGCAGTTCTTGCAAATAGTTTCCGCAAGTCATCAAATACGCCGTCATAAGTAGCAACAGTAGAGCGAACGTTCGCACCAATCGGCTTGGAGTCAATGACTTTAACGGATTGAATACCCTTAGCCTCGATCGAATCCACATGCTCAGGAAGTTTTGTGCCTTGAATAACTGCCTGAAGCGCAGGCACCAGACACTCAATAACCAGAGAAGTTTTACCCGAACCTGAGACGCCGGTGACAGCAATCATTCGTCCTTTAGGAATGGAGACGTCTAACGCTTTGACGGTATAGAACGGCTTTGTCTTAATTCTGATAGAGCCGTTTTCAAACATGTCCTTTTCTGTGGCTCGACTGCGAACTTTTAGAGATTCTTTTCCGGACAGATACGGACCGATTAAAGAATGAGGATTCTTCTCGGCTTCTAAAGGTGTTCCCTGTGTAACGATTCGGCCGCCCTCTTTGCCGGCGCCGGGACCGATTTCAATCAATTGGTCCGCATCCATCAAAATTCTCGGATCATGGTCAACGAGGACGACAGAGTTCTTACGATCAACCAACTCGCGAACGATCTTCATTAACCCGTCCACGTTGTAGGGATGAAGTCCGATTGAAGGTTCATCGAGTACGTAAAGCACACCGGTTGTGTCGCTTCTGACCGCGCGAGAAATTTGGACTCTTTGAAGCTCACCGTTGGAAAGCGTACTTCCCGCTCTGTCCAAAGATAAATAAGACAGACCGAGATTTGTCAGTCTCTCGGCGGTCCTTAAGAACTCATTGACGATACTCTGAGCCATTTCCTCTATCTCAGAAGGCATTTGTCCGGGGATCTTCTGAACCCATACAACAAGCTCTGAAAGAGTCATCGCACAGACCTCGGCGATGTTCTTGCCCATGAGTTTCGTTGACAGCGCCCTCTCATTAAAGCGAGTTCCGTGGCAGGCGGGGCATGGCCCCTTCGTCAGGAACTTCTCAATGCGCTTCATGCCTTTCTCGTCTTTAACTTTCGAGAGTGCGTTCTCAACCGTACGAACGGCATTGAAATAAGTAAAGTCCAAAGGAACAGCTTGACCGCTTCCTTTGTTGGTATAGACGATGTGCTTCTTAACGGCCGGTCCGTCATAGACGGTTTTCTTTTCTTCCGGCGTTAAATCTTTGAACGGAATATCGGTTCTGACACCCATGGCTTTGCAGACTTCCGTCATCAACGACCACATGAGGGTACCCCAAGGTTTAACCGCGCCATCGTCAATGCTCAGCGATTCATCTGGCACCAGACTTGCCCGATTGACCGTGACAGCGATTCCGGTTCCGCCGCAGGTCGGGCAAGCACCGGAGCTGTTGAAAGAAAAGTCCTCAGCACTCGGTGCATCAAACTCAACACCGCAGACAGGACATTTGAGTTTTTGTCCAAGCGCCACAGCCGGCGTCGGCGGTAAATAATGTCCGTTAGGGCAGCGGTGAGAACCGAGGCGTGAGAACATCAAACGGATTGAATTAAAGAGTTCCGTCAGCGTTCCGAACGTGCTTCGGATATCCGGTGTTGAAGGTCTTTGGTGAAGAGCAAGCGCGGCCGGAATATTTTCTACTGAATCGACTTTGGCGTCCTGAGTTTGTGTCAGACGACGGCGCGTGTAGGCAGACAGCGCTTCTAAGTAGCGGCGCGATCCTTCTGCATAAAGGACGCCTAAAGCTAAAGAGGACTTGCCGGAGCCGGAAAGACCTGAGATCGCTACCAGTTCGTTGAGCGGAATGTCCACATCCATGTTTTTGAGATTGTGAACTCGAGCGCCTCTCACAAGAATGTCGTCTTTCATTTGCCTTCACCTTTTTCCTGTCCAAAGAAAAATCGGCCAAAGATCTTCCTCTCTCACCGATCTATTTTCTAGAGCTTAATCACTTCACGTTGTCACTAAGCCACTTTTCCACTACCTTGGCTACTTCTGCGCTGTTTTTATCAGAGAACGGGAAGTGTGTGTTGCCTTTAATACCGACATCCGGCAGATGCAGTACTTTAGCGTGACCGCCTTCTGCATTCACGGCCTTGACGAATTCCTGAGCCATCGTCGAAGCCGCACGCCAGTAATCCTGGTAGGGATTTTTGACTTCGGTCTTAGGAATATTGTCACCGTATACGATGAGAATCGGGAACCTTGTCAGCTTTTTGAACTCACTAAGGGGAACACCGACAGCTTTAGTCGGACCGAAGAAACTGTTATTGGGAATCGGTGCAGGCACTTTGCCTTCCGGGAAAATGAATCCGGAACCCGGTTCAAACGCAATGATGCCCTTCAAATTGTTTCCGGCTTCCGTTCCGATGAGCCATCCGGGTCCGCAGCCTTGAGAATGAGTGACGAGGACGGTGCCTTCCGACTTCTTCAAAGCGTCAGTAACGGCATCGGCGATGACCTTGTCATTGTACGGACCCGTATTCGGCGTCATCTGACGCCAGAAAGAATTCAGATCCTTTTGGCTGGCAAAGGCTGAATTGTCATAGAACTTCGGCCATAGACCCATACGGAACTGACCGAACCAGAACTGTTCATCGGGACTTGCCTTAATCGTTCCGTCGACGGTTGCCCTGCCCGCATCGCCGCGGCGAGGCTGATCGATCAAATAAACCGGATAACCTTTACGCAGGAAGACGCTCTGGAAGCCTTCTCTGCCGTCAGGCGTTGTCTGCCAAGTTCTCATGGACTGGCCGGCGCCGTGCAGGAACATTAAGGAAATATTCTTAGCATGAACCGGAATTTGGTAAATCACATTAGCGTGATCACCATGCAGCGTCATAGCATCCGGTTCCGGATGGTACGGATCGAAAGTTTTCTTGGCTTCGATAACTGTTCCGCCGGCAGAGAATGCGCCCTGCTTTTCAATCGTGATCGGCTGAGCAAAGGAAGCGAAAGCAAAGGAACCCAACAGAACTGCGAGTAAAGTTTTTTTCATGCATCGTCTCCTAATCAATGAAGCTTGGTGAGCCACTCGACCATCTTCGGATCATTGTGGTCAAAGAAAGCGGTCTTCTTCTGATCCAAAGCGTTAATGGCGGCCATATCATCGGAAGACAGTTCGAAGTCAAAGACGTCGATGTTCTGACGGATACGATCCGGGTTAACGCTCTTCGGAATGCAGATGATGCCTCTTTGAAGCTGCCAGCGAAGAACGACCTGAGCGATAGATTTGCCGTATTTTTCGCCGATCTTCAGAAGCACCGGGTTGTGGAACAGATCGTTCTTGCCTTCTGCGAACGGAGCCCAGCTTTCCATCGCGATGCCTTTGGAATTCAGATATTCTTCGTCTGAATGGCGCTGATTAAAGATGTTGCACTCGATCTGATCGACGGCCGGCTTGACTTCATTGAAAGCGATTAAGTCTGCGATTCGGCCCATATCGAAGTTAGAAACACCGATCGCGCGAGCGCGTCCTTCCTTCAGGAATTCTTCCATGGCTCTCCATGCGCCGTAGTAATCGTGATACGGCTGATGGATCAGATAGAGGTCCAGGTAATCGAGGCCGAGCTTTTCCAGAGAGGCCGCAAATGCCTTCTTTGCACCTTCATAGCAGACATCTGTGATCCAGAGCTTAGTCGTAATGAACAGTTCATCTCTAGGAATACCGCTGTCTTTGATGGCCTGCCCGACGGCTTCTTCGTTGCCATAGGCTTGAGCTGTATCAATGGAGCGATAGCCGTTTTCTAAAGCACAGAGAACAGCCTTTCGGCATTCTTCAGGATCGGTAATTTGGAAAACACCAAAACCGAGCATCGGCATTTTGACGCCGTTATTCAGAGTCTTGTACAGCATATTCAACCTCCTTAATTGTTCTTCACACCGAAAATATCCGACTTAGGCAGTTTATCGAGGGCTTCGTCAATCGCCTTGATTTCCTCTGCCGAGAGTTTGACGACTGCGCCGCCGGCGTTCTCAACGATTCTTTCGAGTTTACGGCTGCTGGGGATAGCTGTTAGCCAAGAATGTTTGCCGAGCATCCAAGCTAGGGAGAGCTGTGACATGGTTGCGCTGTGTTCTTCCGCGGTCTTCTGAAGGAACGCCATGAGTTCTTCGTTTTTCTTCATGGCTTCCGGCATGAACTGCGGCATACGGGAGCGGTAATCAACCACAGCTTCGAAGTTCTTATTCGTGGCTTTTTCATATGCGCCGGAAAGCAAGCCGTTGGCGAGCGGAGAATAAGCCACAAAACCAATGCCAAGTTCTTCCAGCGTCGGGAAGAGCTTTTCAATGCCTCTTGCCATCATGGAATAGCGGCCCTGAACCGCACTGATCGGTGTGACCTTGTGGGCGCGGCGAATGTAATCTTCCGGCGCCACGGATACACCCCAATGACGGATCTTTCCTTCCTTAATCAGCTCTCCCATCACTTCGGCAACGACTTCGGGTTCGACCTTCGGGTCGATACGATGCTGGAAGTACAGGTCGATGGTTTCTGTCTGAAGACGTTTCAGAGAACCTTCTACCGACTGACGGATCTTTTCAGGACGAGCGTCAGGAATGATGTCGCCGTGCGTGTATTCGGAAAAAGAAATTCCGAACTTGGTAGAAATGACCACTTCGTCACGGAAAGGCTTCAAAGCTTCTCCGAACAATTCTTCATTAATGTACGGGCCGTAGACTTCTGCAGTGTCGAAGTAGGTGTAACCGCAGTCGAGCGCCTGTCGCAATATCTTTACAGCATCCTTTCTGTCGGTAGCTTCGCCGTAACCATGAGAAAGACTCATGGCGCCGTAACCGAGGTCGGAGACCTCCAATCCTTCACTTAACTTTCTAGTCTTCATTTCCTTTGTCCTTATTTTGAATTCTTAAGCCAAAAGTCGAGCGCTTCCTTTGCCCAGCCCTCGGCAGGTGTTCCTGTTCCTAGGCCGAATCCGTGCGGCATACCGCGAATCAGTCTGAATCCGGCCTGTGTTCCCTGAGCTTTAAGGCGTTTAATTCTTTGTTCCATGGTCCAGGGACTTGCGATACCGTCTTGATCTCCGACTACGGCATAAGTTGCCGGTTCAGAACCGCTAATGTCGCTGTGACCCGTGTATTCCATAATGACGGCGCTCGGGCGCTGTTTTGTTTTGCCCCCGAACTCAGTTGCTCCGTAGCTTCCGAGATAGGCCGCCATTCTTGCCCCGGCTGATCCGCCCCACAAAGAATAATTTTTGGTTGAAACTTCGAGTTCCTTTGCGTGATCAAAGATGAAGTCAATGCCCTGAGCCAAATCGTCGCAGGCGGCCTGCGCACTGCCGTCTCGATAGACAATCACGAAAGCATTGATGCCGTTATCTGGAAGCTATACAAACCTGTACATTGCTTCTCAGTTCGCTCTTCG
>ERZ1643249.2456-NODE-2456-length-17265-cov-11.586055_pt1 | contig 17265 bp, 15 predicted proteins | sample MGYA00579263_ERZ1643249 | MGnify/ENA primary metagenome ERZ1643249 (study PRJEB29033, sample SAMEA4952264) | chicken gut metagenome | biome: Broiler Chicken; feature: Gastrointestinal Tract; material: Caecum | place: Ireland | collected 2018 | study: Broiler... | reverse complement strand
GTGTGCAACCAGAAATGCAAGCTCCAGTAATGAGTGATCCGATGGTAAATGTGCAACCAGAAATGCAAGCTCCAGTAATGAGTGAACCAATGGTAAGTGTGCAACCAGAAATGCAAGCTCCAGTAATGAGTGAACCAATGGTAAGTGTGCAACCAGAAATGCAAGCTCCAGTAATGGGTGAACCAATGGTAAATCTTCAACCTGAAGTACAAACTCCAGTAATAAATGATCCATTGATAAATGAGCAACCAAAAGTAGAGAAAATGCAAACATTTCAAAAGTCAACTAGTGCTCAAAATGCTGATTTAAATGCAAACGTAAATTTGGAAACATCAAATCAGGATATTGGATCAAAACCATTATTTCCACAAGATATTATTCCCCCTAATATTCAATAGAACATAACAAACTTATGTTCTTTTTTCTTTTTAAAATGTACACAAATATATTACATTAAATATTTTTTGATAACTTGTAGTTGACACGGTGAAATATCTGTGTTAATTTTTGTTTGGAAGGTGATAAAATGTTAACAAAAAATAGTTTAGAAAAAATAATTAATAATTTAATTAAGGAAAAATGTTTAAATGAGTTTATTAATTTAACTTTTAATTATAGTCTCAAAAAAAATGATAGTATCAACATTTCTATTCAATCTATAGATAACGACATTATATTGTCAATTTATCAAATGGGGACTATTAATAAAATAGAATTTTATCATTTTGTTTTGAATAGATTTAATAATACTCCTCAAATATCTAACAAGGACTACATTGTAATTAATTACATATTTGTAAAGAAATGCATATTACAATACATTAATAAAAAAAATACTGATAATTTGTCTAAATTTGTTGCTTCATTTTCGTTAACAAATAAAAAAAAGATATTGTTAGAATATCTTCCCCAATATATAGTAGATGTAATTATTGGATCTTTATAATAGGCTTCCCGCTATATTCCAATTCTATTAGTTTATAATTATTAGTAATAAAGGCGTATATATTATTTGTACGTTGTTCAATATCTAGTAATGTTGATATGTGTGGTTTATATTTAGTTAATATAGGAATTGATAATTCCTTTTTTATTTTATTTAAATATAATTGTCCTTTATGGTTAAAACCTAGTAATCTTATATAATCAATTTTTAAATTTTTAGCTTCTTCTTTTGTAAAATTAGTTAAAATATGCAAAAGCATTCTGTTAATTTTGTTGTAAGTATATCTCTTAGTTTTTATTTTATCTATAAGTTCTTCATAAGAATGACAATTATTTATTACTTTAATAATTCTATTTTCTATTCCTTCATCTACGGTTTGATAAATATATAATTTATTTGAATTATTTAAAATTTGATATTTTAAATAAGGAAAAAAGTCATCAATAGATGTATTACATAAATATTTACTTGTATTATTAGGTATGTATTTACTAACATCCTGTTTTTTTCTTGTAAGATCTCTAATTAAACTAGCATTAATAATATTACTATTAATATTAGTACCATGATAGTCATTAGTCCTTTTTATAGATATAGGCTTAATATTGTAATTGTTTTTTAGTATTTCTTTTACGTAAGCAAGTCCTAATAAATCATTTGGCTTATCTATTGTTTTATTGGTTATATCTAATAATGCTTTACTTAGTGCTGTTGGATAATTAAAACCATTATCTAAGTATTTTTTTACAATAATATTATATTGTTGATTATTTAATTGGGTATTTGCTAATTCAATTAAACTATCTATGTTATTGCTTTCACTACCAAATACTAATGTATCTATTTTTAAGTAATTTAATATTTCTAATGCACCTTTAGCAAAAATATCTGATGATTGAGTGGCATACCCAAAAGGTAATTCTACCACAATGTCAACACCATATTCTAGTGCAATTTTTGTCTTATTCCATTTGTTTATAATAGAAACGTCTCCTCTTTGGGTAAAATTTGTTGAGCAAATTACTATAATAATACTATCATGAAACATTTCTTTTATTTTATTTAATTGGTATGCATGACCTAAATGAAAAGGATTATATTCACACACTATACCTATAACATTCATAAAATCACCAGCATTAATATATCATATTCTAGTGTGTTTTACAAATAAAAAAGAAAAAATGTTAATTTTTCTTCTTTTTAAATACAAATATTTTACTTATAATATAGTTTAATATGATTACGATAATCTGTGCTATAACTTTAGATATTTTATCATTTAATAATAGAACTTTAACTGTTAAAAACATAAATATTAATTCTATAAGCAAAGTAGTTATTCTTGAAGATACAAACATACTAAATAGTTTTATTTCTTCTTTCCTATTAAATGTAGCACTATTAAATACAAATCTTTTATTTGTAATATATGCAAATACAACAGCACAAATCCAAGATATAATATTAGCAAATATAAATAATATGTTATTATTAATATCTAAAATTAAAGATAAGATAAAATATGTAAAAATGCTAACTAAAGTAGTAAGTACTCCTACAATTAGGTAATTTATAATTTCTTGGTACTTTTTATAAATGTTTATTAATTTATTCATGTTTTTTTTCCTTTATATTAGTTTCTTTAATAATATAAATAGGTCTTCCTTTTACTTCGAGATATACTTTAGATAAATATTGGCCGATAATACCTATGCAAAATAATTGAATCCCACTTACAAAAAATATAATACATACAAGACTAGGCCAACCAGACGTTGGATCACCTAATATTAAAGTTCTTATAATAATAAATATTATAATGATAAAGGATATTAGGCAAAATATAATTCCAACTATTGAAGAAATTATAAGCGGTGCAGTGGAAAAACCGACAATTCCATCAAGGGCGTAAGAGAATAATTTCCAAAAATTCCATTTTGTTGTTCCTGCAACTCTTTCTTGATTTTCAAAATCTATCCATTTTGTCTTAAAACCAACAAAACTAAATAATCCTTTTGAATATCTATTATATTCTTTCATATTGATTATGGTATTAACCATCTGTCTAGTCATAAGACGATAATCTCTAGCTCCTGGTATCATTTCTGTTTTAGATATTTTTCCAATAATTTTATAAAACCATTTTGTAAATAGTTTTCTAAAAAAAGAATATCCTTTTCTACTAGTACTTTTTGTAGCAACACAATCATATCCTTCATTCGTTATTCCATTAATCATTTCTGGTAAGAGAGAAGGGGGATCTTGTAAATCAACATCCATTGTTGTTATAAAGTCACCGCTACAAAGCTCTAATCCTGCATACATTGCTGCTTCTTTTCCAAAGTTTCTGGAAAAATCAATAAATTTAACACGTTTATCTTTTTTAGCAAGTTTTTTCATAATTATGGCGCTTTTGTCTTTTGAACCGTCATTTACAAAGATAAATTCGAATTCATAATTTTCTAAATCCTTACTAATTTTATTTATTTCTTCATAAAACAAAGGAATTGCTTCTTCTTCATTATAGCAGGGAATTATAATACTAATTTTTTTCATACCATCACCTTTTTTATTATATCATGTTGTTAATAAATTTGATATATTAAAAGAATAATGTTATAATTGAAATATATTTTGAAAGAGGTAATTTATGGATAGTAGTTTTTTTAATCAAGTGTTAAGTACTATTGGAAGTGCTTATAGAGAAGGTAGGGTCATATATAATTTTATTGGTACAATAATGGCGATTTTAGTGTTCCATCGAGGTATTTATGTCGCTATAGGACTATTTTTTACTAGAAAATTTAAACCTGCTAAAAATAAACACAAATATGCAGTATTAATACCTGCTAGAAATGAAGAAAATGTAATTGGAAATTTAATTGATAGTATTCATAAACAAGATTATCCTAAAGATTTAATTACTATTTTTGTTGTAGCAGATAATTGTACTGATAAAACTGCAACAATAGCTAGAAAAAAAGGGGCAATATGTTATGAAAGATTTGATAACGAGCATAAAACAAAAGGTTTTGCTTTGCAATATTTAGTAAAATGTATAGAGAAAGATTACAAAGTTAAAAGTTTTGATGGTTATTTTGTTTTTGATTCAGATAATTTATTAAAAGAAGACTACATTTCTAGGATGAATGATGCTTTTGATGAAGGATCAAAAATAATAACTTCTTATCGCAGTACTAAAAACTTTGATGAAAATTGGATTGCTTCTACTTATGCACTTCATTGGCTTAGATCAGTTAGGTTTGATCATAGAGCAAGATCTGTATTACATTTAGCAACAAATATTCAAGGAACTGGATTTCTTTTTGCAAATGAAATTATTGAGAACGGATGGAATTATACATCAATTACTGAAGATAGGGCATTAACTGTTGATGCAGTAGCTCAAGGATATGAGATATCTTATAATGATGATGCAATATTTTATGATGAACAACCAACTAGTTTAAAAATAGCTTTAAGGCAAAGATTACGATGGTCTAAAGGTCATATATTAGCATTTAATGAAACATGGATAAAATTAATTAAAAATATGATATTTGGCAAAAAATATGTTAAAGAATGTAACAAAACTAAAGATAGGCGTTTATCAATTAGAATTTTAGAATCCATTCGTCAAAGATTTGCGTCATTTGATATGTTTGGTCAAGCATTACCCAAAGTTATCATTAATATTATAAGATGGATAATTGTTTCTTGGATAATGTATGCTTGTTATTGTTATGTTAATGGTATAAATAATTCTTCTTTAATAGGAAGTAGTACTTATTTAGGTAAATTATTAAATATGCTATTAGGACCTATAATTATTAATGTACCGGCAGGGCTTAATGCTTTATTTATTGGATTAATTATTGCATTATGGTGGAAAATATTTTATCGTATTGGTTCATACTTTGAAAATATTTTGGTTGCAGTGTATGTTTTCATTGTAGAAAAAAGAAGAATACCTAAAATAAAATTGCATAAAAAGATTTTATATTGTTTAACATGGCCGACATTTGATATTATTGGTAGATATACTACATATATTGCATTATTTAAAAAAGTAGATTGGAAACCAATACCACATAATAGTAAGATAACTATTGATGATATTAATAAAAGAAAATAGAAGATTATGTACTTGTATCTTCTATTTTTTCTTCATCGACATTGTCATTTATGTTTTTAAAATAATCGTATTTTAAAACTAAATCATTCTTTTTAATAATATAATTAATATAATTGTTTTTTTCTTCTAATTCTAGAGGACTAATTTTACCATTATTACTAACTATTCCATCTTCAACATAAACATTACCGTCATACCAAGAATAATCGCTAAAGAATGCTATTCCTTTATAATTTGGATTTAATGCATCATTTCCAATGTAATAACTAGGATGTTCATATAATCCGAATAAATTCAATACAGTAGGTAAAATATTTAATTGTGATGTTACTTCTGTAACTTTTTTACTTTCTATATTGTTTGCCCAAATTGCAAATGGCGTATGATTAATTAAATTATTTGACGTTTCTTTGTATTTGGTTAATATTGTTTTATCTGTTAGAGTATATAAATAATGATCAGTATATACTACTATTACTGTATTATCAATGAGTCTTTCATTTTCTAATGATTGTAGTAAAAGTCCAATCATATCATCAGTTTCCTTTGCTTGGATTCTTGTGCAATCTTCTTCCGATAAAATTGTTCCTTCTTCTAATGTATCTTCAGTTAGCATTTTGCATACTCCTTTTTTTTGTGAAAAAGGTAAATGATTAGAGTATGTAATAATATAGTCAACAAAGTTTGTATCAGTGGGGAACATATTATTATAAAAAGTTTCATTTTTAATAAGTTCAGTATCTAAATTATACGTTTCATCTTTATATTCACCTAAATCTTTTAAACCAAAGTAATTATCATATCCCCAATTTTTATAATTAATACCTCTAGAATAGTATTCGCTTGAATTCATATGAAAAGCATTAACTACATATCCTTTTTCTTTAAATAAATTTGCCATACTGTATTTAAAATCATTTTTATTAAAAGTATATGCATTTTTAGTATATGTAATTGGTGTTATATAACCTGTATTAACAGCAAATTCTGAGTTAAATGTAGATCCTCCACCATTGTAATAAGAATAATGATTTGTAAAATTAATTCCTTCTTGCATTAATCTATATAAATTGGGCATTCCATCTTCGGTAACTAACCAATCATCAATACCTTCTAATTGTAAAAAAATGACATTTTTACCACTAAAAATTCCAGTATATTCTGTAGAATAATTATCTTCATCACTGACGAAAATATCATCTAAAAAATCTATTTCACTATCATCTACAACTTCCTTAGGTTTTAAATATGTAATATAAAAATTTCTAGCAGTATATTCATATAAACCTGATACAGCCATACTTTTATTGTTATCATTAAAATTAATATAAACATTTCTATAGTTTTTCCATGTATTCCAACTTAAATCAGAATTTGATGGGCCTAATAAAAATGGAAGTAGAGTATGTATAATAAGAAAAATTAAAAAAGATTTAATTAAAAATTTAAAATCATTTATATCAGTAAAAGGTATATTTTTATATCCATTAATTCCTGTGTAAATTGCTATAATTAAGATGATATAGACCCATAAATTGGTACTTTTTATAGCGTCAATAATATAAGAACTCCCTTCACTTGCCATTTCAATTAAACTAAAATCAAAGAAATTATTAGTAAGTCCATAATAGACGTTATTTACATAAAATATAACAATTGATAGTAGTAAAAATAATAAATAAATATATTTACTGTATTTTTTTTTAAAAGTTAATACTATGCTTATGAATAAAAAAATCCACGTTATTGTAAACAAATTAGGAACAGGTTGATAAAAACCAAATGATTCAATTTTTTTGGCAAAAATTCTAGTTGATAGATCTAGAATAACAAAAGGGATTGCCATATAAATTATATAAATATATTTAATTAATAATTTTTTTATTATATTTATATATTTAGTTAATTTCATCTCCTTTATTTTTTTCACGTTAATCACCACATAAAAATTATATCATTAAACTATTCTTTAATCAATATTTCAAATTTTATTCTCAATATAATAATTTATAATGTGATTGCTAAATATTGTATATGGTGTTATAATTTTTATGAGGTTTATGTATGAAAAATATAAAAAAAATAGAAAATATTTTTAAAAATTATAAATTATTAGTATTCTTTATATTTTCCTCTTTATTAAATGCAACTTTACTAAGATTTTTTACTGTATTTAATTATTTGGCAATAAAACCACTTATTGCTGATATGGGGATAATACTTTTATTTGCTGCTAATTCTCTTGTAATAAAGGAAAAAAATAAAAATAAATATTTTATTTGTATAACTACTATTTTTGTTTTAATGTTTATTATAAATTCAATGTATTATACTTTTTATAAATCTTTTGCTTCTGTTTCATTACTTGCTACATCAGTTTTTGTGGTTGATGTTGGGGATGCAATTGTTGAAAATGTAATTCAGATAAAAGATTTATTCTTCTTGTGGCAAATAATTGGCTTAGTTATACTAATGCGATATGAAAAAAAGAATAATGTTGTAGATAAAACTTTTAATGTAAATAAAAAATTAGCAAAGAAATTTGCCTTAAGTTTTGTATGCTGTTTTTTATTAGTTATAGTGCTTTCCAAACCTAATGATTATTCAAAATTTACAAAAGAGTGGAATCGTAAAGGAATGGTAATTGATTTTGGAATTTATACTTTTCAAATAAATGATATAATTCAAAGTTTAAAGCCACAGTTTAACAATTTGTTTGGTCATGATGTTGCTTATAAGAAAACAGTTGAATTTTATAATAAATATGGTTATGAAAATACTGAAGAAAGTTCTAATCAATTTTCAGGTATTTTTGAGGGAAAAAATTTAATTGTTATTCATGCTGAGAGTATGCAGACAAATGTAATAGGTTTAGAATTTAATGGCGTAGAAGTTGCCCCAAATTTAAATAAATTAGCTAGTGAAGGTATTTATTTTAGTAATTTTTATTCTCAAGTTGGAGTAGGAACTAGTAGTGATGCTGAATTTACTTTTTCTACATCTTTAATGCCTTCTTCTAATGGTACTGTTTTTGTAAATTACGCTGATAGAGAATACATTACAATTCAAAAATTATTAAAAGAAAAAGGATATTATGTTTTTAGTATGCATGGAAATAATGGTGAATTTTGGAATCGTGAAGAAATGCATAAAAGTATGGGTTATGATATGTTTTTTGATAAAGATTACTATGTTATTGATGAAACAATTGGTTTAGGTTTGTCAGATAAATCATTTTTTAGGCAATCTGTTGATATTATTAAAAATATAAAAAATAGTTATGATGGGCCAATTTACGCTAATTTAATTACACTTACTAATCATACTCCGTTTAGTGATAATGCTTTATTTGATGCATTTGATACTACTTTAAAAGTGAATATTAATGGTCAAATAGTTGAAAGAGATTACATTAATAATACTGTTTTAGGTAATTATTATAGATCTGTACATTATGCTGATAGTGCAATTGGTGAGTTTATTCAAGATTTAGATAAGGAAGGATTGCTTGAAAATACTGTAATTGTAATATATGGAGATCACGATGCTAGAATAGATAGTGAATATTATAATTTTTTATACAATTATAATCCATATACGGATACTTTACTTAATTCTAATGATGAAGGATATACTTTGTTTAATGAATATATTTATGAATTAGATAGAAAAGTTCCTTTTATTATTTGGACTAAGGATAACAACTATTCAATCAATGTTGATGAACCTATGGGAATGATAGATGCAATGCCAACACTAGGCAATATGTTTAATTTTTATAGTTCTTATCAAATGGGACATGATATATTTTCTATTAATGATAATATGGTTGTTTTATCTGATGGATCTTTTATTACTGATAAGATATATTATAATTCTTCCAAGGAAGAACAGTTTCCTATTAGTAAAGTTGCTATAAATGATGATTATATAAAGCCTAGAAGTGAAAAGGCTGATGAAATGATAGAAATATCTAATTATATAATTACATATAATTTAATTAAAGAAATGAATGAAGGAAGAGGGTAACTCATATGGGGAAAAAAGTTAAGAATGAAAAAAATATAATTTCTAAGATTTTTAATAATGGTGAAACGTATAATTTTAAGGAATTATTTATTGTTATGATATTTTCATTATGTTTGGGTTTTATTAGCTGTTTTAGTATTTTTATCTTGTTTAATGGGGGAAGAAATTATTTTTCTGTAAATAAGGACTTAAATAAATTTATTGATGCATATTATGCTATTGTTGATAATTATTATGGAGATGTTGATAAGAATGAATTACTTAATAATGCAATATCTGCAATGGCAAATAGTGTAGGAGATGAATTCACAGTTTATTCTGATAGTGATGCATCGCTAGTTTTTAAAGAAACTGTAGATGGAATTTACGAAGGAATTGGGTGTTCAATTATTCAAAATGCTGATAATACAATTTCAGTAATGGAAGTATTTGATGACGGACCAGCAAATGAAGCAGGGTTGAAAGTTGGGGATGTTATATTAAATGTAAATGGAAAGGATATTAAAGAATATGATGTATCTAGTTTATCACAATATATAAAAACGGAATCAGAATCAAAAATAGTCATGAAGATCCTTAGAGAAGGTGAAGAGATGACTATAACAATAACAAGAGGGGAAGTAGAGACTCCAACCGTTAGTAGTGAAGTTATTAACAGTTATAATAAAAAATTAGGTTATATTTCTATTTCCATTTTCTCTTCTGTAACGGCAAAACAATTTGACTCACATATAAATAAGTTGTTAAAGGAAAATATAGATGGTCTAATTATTGATGTAAGGGGAAATGTTGGTGGATATCTTACTTCTGTAGATGAAATTTCTAAAAGGATACTAAAAAAAGGAGATATAATATATCAATTAGAAAAAAATGGAAAAACTGAAGTATTTAAAGATGATACTAAGGAGTCGTTAAATATACCTATTGCTATTTTAGTAAATTCTTCTAGTGCATCAGCTTCTGAAATATTAGCATCTGTAATAAAAGAAAGTTATAATGGTTATGTTGTTGGTACTAATACTTATGGGAAAGGTACTGTTCAACAAACTTTGACATTAAATGATGGTAGCATATTAAAATATACTGCTCAAAAGTGGTTAACTCCTAATGGTAATTGGATAAATGGCGTAGGTGTTGAACCTACTAATTATGTAGAACTAAGCAGTAATTATATTGAAAATCCCGTTAGGGAAAATGACAATCAATTACAAGAAGCTATGAGCTTATTAAATAATTAAAAAAATGTAACTTTAGTAGTTACATTTTTTGCTGCTTGTGTTATAATGTTATAGGAGATTAAGGAGTGATATTTATGTTGAAGTTTATTTTATATGAAGATGATAAAAAATATATGGAAAGTAATAGCGAAATTATTAATAAGGTTATGATTAATCATAATTTTGATTACCGAATTATTAAATGTTCTACTTTTGATGATACATTAAAAAAAGAAATTTTAGCAAATGATGATGATGAAAGAATTTATATTCTAGATATAGAAGCGCCTAAAACAAGTGGTTTAGAAATAGCAGCTAAAATCAGGGAAAGAAATTGGAGAGATATAATTATTTTTGTAACCAATTATTCAAAGTATAAAAATGATGTCTTTTTATCTAGATTAATGGTATTAGATTATGTAGAAAAGTCTTTTAATTATAAAGATAGATTTTTGGAAACTATCTCAGTGGCAATTAGTGCGGTAGGTAAAAATGATTTATTAACTTATACGCTTAAGCATGTTGTGTATAGAATACCTATAAGTAATATTAATTATATAGAAAAAGCTACATTAGGTAAGAAAAGTTATATTTCTACGACTAGTGGCGAAGAATATGAAATGATAAGCACAATGAATGATTTGCAAGAAAAATTAGGTAATAATTTTTTTAGGTCTCATAAATCTTGTTTAGTAAATTTGAATAATATTAAAAGTATTAATTATGTTGAGAACACTATTACATTTCTTAACGGAGATACTATTGATCTATTGTCAGTACGTTGCAAGAAGGGACTTAAGAAGGTATGCAACAAATAATAGATTTTGTTTTAAGTGATTTAATAATGGTTATAACACCAATTATATTTGGAAAGTTAACTTTAGAAAATAAATTAAGAAAAGATAAAAGTAAATTTGTAGTAGCATTTTTAATATCATGTATATTATATGGGTTACTGTATTTGTATTTAGATGGCGCAGTTAAGAGCTTATGTATGTTTGGATTGCATATATTTATGTTTTATAATTTTTACAAGATTAAATTTACAAATATTATATTAATTACATTTATATTTTCATTTATAATTATGTTGTTTGATTTTATATACTTAATTGTTGTTACCATTTTATTTAATGTTTCTAAAGATTTTTGCTACAATGTAATGGCTGGTTCTTTTATTTCAAATTGTGTAATTTGCAGCTTAACATTGATTTTTTCTTTAATATTAGGGAGAAATATGAAAGAAATATTTAAAATTGAACTAAGTGATACATTTTTAAATTTTTTACTTATATTTTGGTTTTCGTGTATTATAGTGTTATTTTTCTCTTTTATATTTTTTTATGAGAAAAACAGTAATTTTGTTATTTATTTTATTCCGTTACTATTTTCGTTGGTAATTATGGTTTATTTAGTAAAAACCAGAATATTTATTAGTAACAGATTAAAAGAATATAATACTTTATTAAGATTTATGAAAAATTATGAAAATGAATTAGAAGAAAAGAGAATAAAAGGTCATGAAATTAAAAATCAAATATCAACAATTAATTCCATGTTAATTGACAATGCAAATAAGCATAAATTAGAAAAATATGTAAAAGAATTAGTTGGTGACTATAAAGATCTTGATAATGTTAAATATTCAGATTTGCAATATTTACCTTCAAACGGAATTAAAGGTTTTATATGTAGTAAAATATCTTTAGCTGTAAGTAAGAACATAGATGTAGAAGTGTTAATAGAAAAAGAAATAGAACATTCTGTTATAAGTAATTTAGATGATAAGAATTTTAAATATTTATGTATTATATTAGGAGTCCTTTTAGATAATGCAATTGAAGCAAGCATAGAATCTATAGATAAAAAAATGGGTATAGAAATTTATTTAATAAATAAGAATGTGCTTATTGTTATAACTAATTCATATGCAAATAAAAGTAGTGATAAGGTAAATTTGCTTAAAAGTAGTAAAGGCAAAAATAGGGGACATGGATTAAAATTAGTAAGAAGAGTTATTTCTCAAAGTAATAAATTTGTTTTGAATTCTGAAGCAAATTTGGATAGTTTTGTTCAAAAATTATTAATTAAAGAAAAATAAAAAAAACTGAAGTTTAGTCCTCAGTTTTTTTATTTTTCAATCATATGTCTTGGCATTTTAGGTTCATCCATAAAAAAATACCAGCATCCTTGAGTTCCTACTGTAGCAGCAGCAGAACCAATAGCAGCAAGTAAGTCTGCAAATAATTTCATGTCTATCCCTCCTTTAATTCTTTTTATGTTTAAATACTTAAACACCATAGTTATAGTTTTTATAGTTGTTATATGGTAATTTTAATAATTTGTATACCAATGGATGAATCATTATAACTGATTCAATCATTCCAACTAATAAATAATTAGATATTATATTATCACTATATATAATAATTAAAATTGTAAATATAGTAGCAGATATTAAACTTATTATTTTGAGTTTTCTTCTTTTTTTTGCGTTTATTAAAGGCCTCTTGTGGGTATCGGCTGGTGCATATTTATATACAAAATATATACAAAGTAGTGATATTATAATTTTTATAAATAATGCAATGTGTATATAATTACAAATATATACACCTCCAATAAACATTGTTGAAGACATTATTAAGCAATGAATGCTTTTACTAGCATGTAATCCATAAGCTGTTATTCTAATAATATTATAAAATATGGATAGCAATATAACTTCTTTTAATATCCCTAAAATATATGATAATGAAAAGATTATAATTAATTTAGTAAATGTTAGATATATACTTTCTAGTCCATACTCAATTTCTTCTAATTTTTCTTCATCAAAATTATTATTATTTTTTATTAGGTTCATCATATTTGATAATACTACTTTTTTCATTTTCTCACCCACGTTTTTATTATATAATTTTGCTAAACTCCTATTAATATTTTGTAAATTTTGTAAATTTTAATAAAGGAAATAAAAATATGTTAATTTGTAATTAATAAGGAAATACGTAAAAGTAAATATTTTTAACTAATATGAGTATGTTGTTATTTTGTTTATATTATGTTAAAATACTTTTGGAGGATTTTATATGGAAATTTTATTTACTTTAATGGTTGGAATGTTTACTTTTTTAGGAAGTATAATTATTTTTGTTATAAAAAATAATAAAAAGGTTGTGGATTTTTCAATAACTATAGGGTTTGGAGTTTTGTTTGCATTAATATTATTAGAGTTAATTCCAGAGACATTAGAATTGTTGCAAACTAGAATTCAAGTAGTTCAATCTATAGTTCTTGTGTTATTATTAGTAGGATTAGGAATAGGTGTATTAAAAATATTAGATAAGTTTATACCAGATCATGATGCTTCAAATAATAAAAATCTTGTTCATATAGGAATTATGACATCTATTGCTTTAGTTATTCATAATATTTTAGAAGGAATGGCTATATATACTTCTTTTAATACTTCAATGAAATTTGGAGTCTTATTATCAGTAGGTGTAGCGCTTCATAATATACCATTAGGAATGAGTATTACATCAATGTTTTACAAAAACGGTAAAGATAATAAACGTGCACTTTTGATGAGTGTAATAGTTTCTTTATCTACATTTGTTGGTGGATTGATTGCTTGGATTTTTTCTGGGTTTATGTTTGAAGACTTTTCTAAAGGAATAATTTTATCAATAACTTTAGGTATGCTTATTTATATAGTATTGTTTGAATTATTAGAACATGTTTTAGAGATAAAAAATAAAAGAATTACAGTTTTTGGAGTTTTACTTGGCTTTTCTTTGCTTATATTTAGTATGCTTTTAGGATAGTGCTATGAGAATAAATAAGAAAAAAATATATAATTTATTGTTAGTTATTGGATATTATATATTATTTTATTTAATGCTTCAAAAAATAAATTCTATTCGTTTGTTGTCTACGATGTTAATTAATGCTTTATTGATTATTCCGTTGATAGGGATGGCTAGGAGAAGACGTAGGTTAAGTCTATATAAAATTTTAGATACCATAGTTGTTGTAATTTTTTTGTTTGCAATTTTTCTATTTTTAGAATTATTTATAAATTTAACTGATTTTATTTTAATAAATAGTAGGACATTGTATTGTTTAATTATATCACTTTGTATTTTGCCAATAATCTTGATTATGAAAGAAAAAGAAAAGATCAACAAGGATATTTTTACTGCTTTTATATATGTTTTTTTATCTTTATTTTTAATATTAAATTTTATATACATATATATTTCTTATGCATTTAATATTTTAAACGATTCATTGCTAACTTTATTTTATTTAATGCAAATTATTTCTTTCTTATTATCTGCTTTATTTATCTGTTTTTTTAAAAAAATTAAAAATTTATTTTATCTAAATATAAACGATTTAAGGAAATATAAAATAAATTTTGGAAATAATGATAGTAATTTATATTTTTATACTCTAAATATTTTTAATTTTTATTCTTCAATATTATTAGTTTATTATATATTAGTAAATAAATTTTATTATTCTTTTGAGCAAATTTCAAATTTATATAAGGAATGTTATATTAATTCATTAGCTATAATTATTTTGGTTTCATTTTTTGTTTATTATATTTTTATAAAAAATAATAATAAAAGTATTGAACGACAAATTTTAAATCTCTTTAAAATTAGTTTGCCAATTTCAATATTTATTTCAATTTTGTCAAAGCCTTTATTCTTATTAATATATAATAGTGGTAAGTATTATTTTTTAATGTTTATGATATGGTTCATTTTAATAATATCTTTATATATTTTATTGATTAAATATGCTACATCTAAGATTAATATAAAATTAATAAATATAGTTGTATTATTAGGTGTGATATTTAAAATAATACTTATTTATCCATTAATAGGGGCAGTTTATCGTATGGGATATAATCTTATATATGGAGATATTTTGGCAAATATGATTTCTTATATGGTAGTTATAATACTTTTATTTGTGTTATTGAAAAAGAAAAGGGCTATTTCTTTAAAAAAATATTTTGATTTACTTTTAACAATATTATATAATAACATTATATATAGTTTAATATTGATATTGTTAACTTTATTCATAGATATAGATGTAAAAACAAGATTTAACGCTGTTATAGTAATTTTAATTTATTTATTAGTGTCTATAATTTTTGCATTTTTGAAAAAAATTAAATGGTGGTAAGCAATGTATAAAAAACGTAAATTAATATTATTTTTCTTTCTTTTTTCATTTGTGATTTTATTATTTGCTAGTAAATTTTCGTTTTTGTATGCATTTAATGATTGGCAAGATGCAAATTCATTTTTAACAGTGGCAAGATCTATTTTAAATGGTAAAATTTTGTATAAAGATATAATAGAACAGAAGGGCCCATTACTTTATTTTATTTATTGCTTAGGTTATCTTTTTAATTTTAAACAAATAAATGGAATTTTTATATTAGAAATAATTAATTTAACTATTATAATGTATTTTTCTAATTTAATTTTAGAAATGTATAAAAAGACGCCTATAAATAAATATATGTCTATAATTTTTGGATTAATTATTTGTACATCCGCATCTTTTACTCATGGTGGTAGTGCAGAAGAATTTTGTTTATCGTTTTTAATAATTTCTTTATATTATTTTAACAAAAATTTTGTTGTAAACTTTCTGACAAAAAAGGAATTTTTCTTAGTTGGTGTTATTACAGCTTGTATTTTCTTTATAAAACTTAATTTAATATTTCTCCCATTTTTTTCTATTATATGTATTTGTATAGAAGAATTTTTTAAAAAAAATTATAAAAATATATTAAATGTGTTAGTCTATTTTTCTTTGGGAGTTTTTTTTCTAAGTCTAATATTTATCATATACTTTGTTATAAATGATAATTTTAATGATTTTTTGTATTGTTATTTTATTATAAATGGTAAGTTTTACATTGATAATAACTTTGGGATTTTATATAGAATGTATATTGCATATCAACTAAGTATAAAAAATTTATCAGTAAATGTTATGTCACTGTATCTTTTTATATTATATAGTTTGTTCGTTTTTAAAGGTAATAAAAAATTAAAATTAAGGCTGTATACTGTATTAATTTATATTTTTATGTCTATAGGTATATATATGGGAGTTAAGTACTATATATATTACGCATTGCCACTTTTTGTAATATTTATTTATTCATTCGTTTTTGCAATTCAATTTATATATGAAAAGAAGATTATAGGTATTATAGAGGATAAAAAGTTGGTGCTTAGAGTTATATTTTTCTTGTTAGTTCCTTTGCTGTCATATAACTTTGCTAATTACAAAAATTATCTTTTTCTAAGAAAAGAAGACTTTGCTCAATATAGAATATCTAATAAAATATTAAAATATAAAGAAAGTCCAGTAGTTTTAAATTATGGGGAATTAGATTATGGCTTTTATAATATATTAAACGTAGTTCCCGATTGTAAATATTTTCATCGTATGAATATTCCGTACGAAAAAATGAAAGAAAATTATTCTTTTCAAAAAGAGTATATAGATAAAGGTAATGTTGATTTTGTAATAGTAGGAATTAAAAGTAATAAAGAAGAAAAAAGTAAAAAAGAATTAATTAGTGATTTAGAATGGATAAACGAAAAATATGATTTAATTTATTGTGATAAACAGTATTATGAAAGTGATATTATAAACTTTTATGTATTTATGGTAAATGACAAATATAAACAAACATGAAAAATATAAAAAAAATAAAAAAAGTGGTTGACAGGATTACTTTTTTTTGATATATTATTGAACGTGTCAACGAAAAAACACCTATTTAGTATATTAATTAGTAGAGCTTTGAATAATAAGCATAAACTTGTAAAAAAAAGTGTTGACACAAAAGTAAATAGGTGATATATTATTATTGCACTTGA
>ERZ1643249.2455-NODE-2455-length-17269-cov-5.638027_pt1 | contig 17269 bp, 13 predicted proteins | sample MGYA00579263_ERZ1643249 | MGnify/ENA primary metagenome ERZ1643249 (study PRJEB29033, sample SAMEA4952264) | chicken gut metagenome | biome: Broiler Chicken; feature: Gastrointestinal Tract; material: Caecum | place: Ireland | collected 2018 | study: Broiler... | reverse complement strand
AGTTTCCGGGCGTGATCTCGTTGCGGAACGCCTTGCCGATCTGCGCGATGCCGAAGGGCACCTTTGCGCGGGTGGTGCGCTGTACGTTGAGGAAGTTGACGAACTCGCCCTGTGCGGTCTCGGGGCGCAGGTAGATCTTGTTCTGGCTCTCGTCGGTGACGCCGCGCGAGGTCTCGAACATCAGGTTGAAGGTACGGATGGGCGTCCAGTTGTGCTTGCCGCAGTTGGGGCAGGCAACTTTATGCTCGGCGATGTACGCCTCCATCTCCTCGTTGGTCATCGTGTCGGGGTTGATCTTGCCCTTGGAATGCGCCTCGATCAGGTTGTCTGCGCGGAAGCGCGCCTTGCACTCCTTGCAGTCCATTTTGGGGTCGGTGAAGGAGGCGGTGTGGCCGCTCGCTTCCCAGACGCGGGAGTTCATGAGGATCGCCGCGTCCACGCCGTAGGAGTTGTCGCTCTCCTGCACGAACTTTCTCCACCAGGCGCGCTTGATGTTGTTCTTGATCTCCACGCCGACGGGGCCGTAGTCCCAGGTGTTTCCCATGCCGCCGTAGATCTCGCTGCCGGGGAAGATGATCCCGCGCGTCTTGCAAAGGTTGACGATCTTCTCCATCGTCACTGCGTGTTTGTCAGACATAATGTACCTCAAATTGCGAAATTCTCTATTATTTTACTTTTTTCTCGCCGCAAAGTCAATGATTTGCGCGCCGCAATTGCCTATATTTTTAGCTTTACGAACAGGAAAGGCGCCGCCGTCATCGCCGCAAACAGCGTGACGAAGTATTTGAGGAAGGAAAACCATTCTCCCTCGGGCAGAAGAAACTCCATGGGCAGGAAGGGCACGGCGGCGACGGCGGCGAGCACGAGCAGTCGCAGAAGCCTGTGCAGTTTGTTCTTCGTGTCGGCGAAGCGGATGAACCGCTCTTCGATCAGAAGCCCCGCGGCGGTCGCGAGTGTGATCGCGGAGATCTGAAACATCGAATGCGTCGCGGTGCGCGCGAAGAACAGAAAGGGCACCGTCGCGAGCGCGACGCCGAGATAGACGTACAGCCGCGCCTTATACGCCTTTGCATAGATCAGCTGCCACAAAAAGGCGCAGGCGACGCCGATCGCAAGCCCCGTGAGCACGTCGGTGGGGTAATGCACGCCCAGATACAGCCGCGAGAGCATGACGAGCAGGGTGAAGGCGGAAAAGAGCAGGACGGGCAGGAGCCTGCGCAGGCGCAGGGAGAGCGTCGAAAAGAACGCGCTCGTCGCCGTGGAGTGCCCGCTGGGGAAGGACATGTCCGCATCGAGGTCGAGGGTGGAAACGACGGCGTTGTCGATCTCCACGCGGGAGACGACCCCGTTCGCATAGGGGCGAAGGCGGCGCACGGCGCTCTTTGCGCAGGTGGTGACGCAGGAGGCGGTCATGACGGTCAGAAGCGCCTGTTCCCCCGTGCGCTTGCTGAAACAGATATAGACGATCGCGATGATCGCGGCGATGACGAGTTCCTCGCCCAGCGCGGTGAAGATCGCAAAGAAGACGTCCAGGAAGGGACAGCGTATCTTTTCGAGCGCCTGTAAGATGGCGGCGTCCATAAAAAATTCCTCCGTGTGATGGATTCCGCAAAAAATTATACCATAAATTTGCAAGCGCATACAACTTTTTTTGCGTTTGCCGCAATTTTATGTTATAATACCTTTATGTTATCCGTCGTACTCACCGAAAAAGAGGGCTATCGCTTCGCTTATCTGCTCCGTGACGGGGCAAAGAGCTGGAGCGGCGGCCTGCGCGCCGACGGGGAGCTCGTGTGCGACGCGGGCTGTCCCTATCGTGAACTGATGCTCCGTACGCTCCTGTTCAAGTGCAGGAACGACTTTGTCCCCGAGGCGCATACCTCGCAGGATTGGGGGGTAGACCTCGCGCGCTTCGGATTCGGACGGGAAGGGGACGTTTTCCGCGCGTCGTGGGAGCAGATGCGCCTTCCGCACGACTGCGGTGACAAAGAATAGCAAAAGAAAAGCCCGGAGGGAATAAAATGCTGACAGACATCGAGATCGCAAAACAGTGCAAGATGCGCGACATCGCCGAGATCGCGGAAAAGCTCGGACTCAAAGAAGAGCAGCTCGAGCGGTACGGCAAATACAAGGCGAAGATCTGCGTGCCCGCGGGCGGCAAGCGCGGCAAGCTCGTCCTCGTGACGGCGATCAACCCGACCGCTTCGGGCGAGGGGAAGACGACCGTCTCCATCGGGCTTGCGGACGGCATGGCGCGGCTGGGCAAAAAGGTCTGCCTCGCGCTGCGCGAGCCCTCGCTCGGCCCCGTGTTCGGCATCAAGGGCGGCGCCGCGGGCGGCGGGTATGCGCAGGTCGTGCCGATGGAGGACATCAACCTGCACTTCACGGGCGACCTGCACGCGATCACGGCGGCGAACAACCTGCTGTGCGCGATGCTGGACAACCACATCTTCCGCGGCAACGAGCTGAACATCGACCCGAAACGCGTCTATTTCCGCCGCTGTCTGGACATGAACGACCGCTCGCTTCGCAACGTCACCGTGGGGCAGGGCGGCGAAGGGTGCGAGCGCGAAGAGCACTTCGAGATCACCGCGGCGAGCGAGATCATGGCGATCCTCTGCCTTTCCTCCTCGCTCGAAGACCTCAGGCGCAGGATCGGCAAAATCATCGTCGGCGAGACGTATGACGGAAAGTACGTCTATGCGCGCGATCTGAAGGCGGAAGGCGCGATGACCGTGCTGCTCAAGGACGCCGTCAAGCCCAACCTCGTGCAGACGCTCGAGGGCACGCCCGCGATCGTGCACGGCGGCCCGTTCGCGAACATCGCGCACGGCTGCAACAGCATCCTCGCGACCTATGCGGCGCTCTCCCTCGCCGACTGGACGGTGACGGAGGCGGGCTTCGGCGCCGACCTCGGCGCGGAGAAATTTCTCGACACCAAGTGCCGCGTGGCGGGCATCCAGCCCGACTGCGTGGTCGTCGTCGCGACGGTCAAGGCGCTCAAACTGCACGGCGGCGCGGACAAGGCGGACCTCGCGAAGGAGGACCTCGCGGCGCTGGAGAGGGGGATGCCCAACCTCTTCAAACACATCGAAAACATGCAGAAGGTGTACAACAAACCCGTCGTCGTCGCGATGAACCGCTTTGCGACGGACACGCCCGCGGAGATCGAGGCGGTCATCGGCGGCGTGGAGCGCGCGGGCGCGCAGGCGGTGTTCACCGACGTCTTCCTCAAAGGCGGCGCGGGCGGCGAAGAGCTCGCCGAAGCGGTGTGCGCCGCGGCGCAGAAGAAGAGCGAACTGCATTATTCCTATGATCTGAACGACCCGATCAAAAAGAAGATCGGGGACATCGTCCGCAACGTCTACGGCGGCGACGGCGTCACATTCTCGCCCGTCGCGGAGGAGAAGATCGCGGACGCGGAGGCGCGCGGGTACGGAAAGCTCCCCGTCATCATCGCAAAGACGCAATATTCCCTCTCCGACGACGCGAAACTTCTCGCGCGGCCGACGGGATTCAAAGTACATGTGCGCGACATCATCGTCAAGGGCGGCGCGGAGTTCGTCGTCGCGGTCGCGGGCAGCATCATGCTGATGCCGGGGCTGGGCAAGCACCCCGCCGCGGAACACATCGACGTGGACGAAAACGGAGAGACGGTCGGCCTGTCCTGAGCAGGGCGCAACGAATAAGAAGTTAAGAAGCAATACGGACAAACGGAGAAAACGAAAATGGAAAACGGCAAACTGCCCGAAGCGGCAAATTTTATAGAACAGTTTGTAAACGAGGACCTCGAGAGCGGAAAGGTGAGCACGGTGCAGACGCGTTTCCCGCCCGAGCCCAACGGCTACCTGCACATCGGGCATGCAAAGAGCATGTTCGTCAATTTCGGAACGGCGCTGCGCTACGGCGGCAAGTGCAACCTCTTCTTTGACGACACCAACCCGTCCAAGGAAAAGACGGAGTTCGTAGACGCTATCCGCGAGGACATCCGCTGGCTGGGTTATGAGTGGGCGCGCGAGTGCTATGCGTCCGACTTTTTCGACACCATCTTCGAGTATGCGCTCCGCCTCATCCGCGAGGGCAAGGCGTTCGTCTGCGACCTCTCGGCGGAGGAGATCAAAAACACGCGCGGCACGCTGACCGAGCCGGGCACGGAGAGCCCGTACCGCAACCGCACGCCCGAGGAGAACGAAAAGCTCTTCCTCGAAATGCGCGACGGGAAATATGCGGACGGGGAAAAGTGTCTGCGCGCCAAGATCGACATGGCGTCGCCCAACGTCAACATGCGCGACCCCGTCATCTACCGCATCCTGCACGCGACGCACCACCGCACGGGCGACAAGTGGTGCATCTACCCGATGTATGACTACGCGCATCCCATCTGCGACTACCTGCAGGGGGTCACGCATTCGCTTTGCACGCTCGAGTTTGAGGACCACCGCCCGCTGTACGACTGGGTCGGCATCTCCCTCGGCTTCGATCCCAAGCCCCGCCAGATCGAGTTCGCGCGGCTGAACATGACCAACACGGTCATGAGCAAGCGCTATCTGAAAAAGCTGGTGGAAGAGGGGTTTGTGCACGGCTGGGATGACCCGCGCATGCCCACCCTTTCCGGTCTGCGCAACCGCGGCATCCCCGCGGCGGCGGTGCGCGATTTCTGCTCGCGCATCGGTGTGGCAAAGGCGAATTCGGAGTGCGAATACAGCTACTTCGAGGCGTGCGTCCGCGAATATCTCAACGCGCACGCGGAGCGCGCGATGGCGGTGCTCTCGCCCCTCCGCCTGACCATCACGAACTACGAAGGTGAGGAGGAGCTTGCCTTTGACGTCAACCAGACGGACGAAAACGCCGGCACGCGCGGCATGAAGTTCGGAAAGCATCTTTTCATCGAGCGCTCCGACTTCTCTCTCGACCCGCCGCCCAAGTACTTCCGCCTCAAAATAGGGGGATACGTCCGCCTGAAAAGTGCGTACATCGTGCGTTGCGACGACGTCGTGCGCGACGAGAACGGTGAGGTGTGCGAGGTGCTCTGTTCCTATGTCCCCGGCAGTCACAGCGGCAGCGACACGAGCGGGATCAAGGTCAAGGGCGTGTTGCATTGGGTCAACGCGGACACCGCGGTGGACGCGCAGGTGCGCCAGTACGAGAGCCTTCTGCTCGACGCGGAATATCCCGGGCAGGACTTCTCCGAGCGCATGAACCGCGGAAGCGAAAAGATCCTCTCGGCGAAGGCGGAACCCTATCTCGCGCAGTCGGAGGAGGGAACGCCCTTCCAGCTCCTGCGCACGGGCTATTATAAGAAGTGCACGGAGGACGGCATGCTCGTTCTTTCCGAGATCGTCTCGCTCAAGGACAATTTCAACAAGAAAGGAAATGGCTGAAATTTTCTCTTGTGCGATTGACATTTTTACGACGTCATTGTATAATAGGAATGTGGATAGTTTCTTTTTCAGGGGGAAAGATCCGCAAAATCGACTGTATAAGGGTGATCAGAAGTGAAGATCTGTAAAAATTGCGGCTACCAGGCAGGGGAGGACAAGATCCGCTGTCCCAGCTGCGGCTATCTGTTCGAGGAGGACATGGACAATGTCCTGCGGCAGATGCGCACAAATCTGAATACGTACAAACAGGAGATATCCGCTCTTCCCGCGGCGCCCGCACAGCAGGCGTCCGCAGCGCAGGCGCCCGCCGCTCCCGCGGCAGGCGAACAGGAGCGCTTTGAACTTCTCACCGAGGTCGCACAGCTCAAAGGCGAGCTGAAATCTCTGCACAGCGAGATCGACCGCATGCGCGCAGGTCAGGTGTATCCGTATGCGCCTCAGCCGGCGCAGCCTGCCGCCCAGGGCGCATCCGCGCAGGGTGCATCTTTCGCGCAGCAAGGCACGCAGCCTTTGTCTCAGGCGGGGGCGGCGCAGCCCGCTCAGACCGCTCAGACCGCTCAGCCCGTACAGCCTGCGTATGCCGCGCAGCCGTATATCTATATGGCGCCTTATCCGTATGCGCAGCCTGCGTTTGGGGCACAGCCGGCGGCTGTAAAGGCGGGGCAGGATGCTAAAAGCCTGAAAAAACACCGCAGTGCGAACAGGATCACGATCGCGATCCTCTGTCTTCTTGCGCTCGCCGCGGCGATCGGGATGTTCTTCCTCTCCTGGATCAAAGATGGCATGGCGGGATTTGACGCTGTCGCGGGGCTTCTCTCCAAGGAATCGGAGGGTGCGGTGCGGCTCAATGCCTATCTCGCACTGGTCGAGGCGCTCGACGTCGGCGGGAGCGAAACGCTGACAAAAATTCTCAAACCCGTCTGCGAATATGTGATCCGCTACGGCATCCCCGTCTACGGCGGGTTGCTGGTGCTTTCCTTCCCGCTGTTGTTCAGCCTCGGCGGCAGGATCTGCTTCCGCGGATGGCACCGCTTCGTCGCATGGCTCGCGCTTTTCGTGAACGCGGCGATCCTCGGCGTGTTCGTGCTTGTCAGCAAGTTTGACAGCGTCACGCTCTATTTCCTCATCGGACTCTGCGCCAATGCGGCACGCTGTCTTTTCCTCATCGTATATAAAAAGGATAAGGTGCATGAGGGCGGGCTTTCGAACTGAAAAAGATCGTGCAGATCTGTCCGCGCGCCGCATTGGCGCGCGGAATTTGAATTTTTAACGAAGGGAGAAGAAATATGGCAATTGCAATCGACGTAATTTTCGTGCTCTTTCTCGTGCTCATGTTTTTCCTGAGCTTTCGGAAGGGCTTCCTGACCAAGGCGTGGTGGCTGCTCGACGTTGCGCTGATCGTGCTCGCGGGCATTTACTTTGCGCCGACGCTGGTCACCATCCTCGAAGAGATGAGCTTTATGCAAAAGCTGGAGGATGCGATCGCGAGCGGGCTCGCACAGGCGAGCTTCCTCAACATGGATCCCGCGGAGGCGGCGAGGACGTGCATGAACATCATCGCATGGGTGGTGCTCGGCATCCTCATCATCATCGTGATGGCGATCCTCAAACTGATCCTGCGCAAGGTGGTCAAGGTCAAGGTGTTCGGCTTTGTCGACAAACTGCTCGGCGGGCTGTACGGGGTCATCATTTCCGCGACCTTCCTGCTCGTCCTCGGCGCCCTCGCGACGACGCTGACGACTTTCGAGCCCGTCGCAAAGGCGTTCGACGTCTGTAAAGAGACGTATCTGTTCCGCTACATCTTCGGGGAAAACCCGTTCGGCGAGTGGACGCTCACCAATTTCCCGCTCGGGGAATGGATACAAAAATTCACCGCATAGACAAAATAGTCAAAAGCAAAACGGCTCTCCGCCTTCGGGCGGGGAGCTTTTTTTGACAAACACACCGCGCGCCTGTCAGGGCGCGCGGTGTGTTTGTCAAAAAATGTTGCTGGAGGTATTTTTCGCCTGCGTGAAAAAGGCGCTTTTCCCGCGTATAAAGTTCGGGGCGCGGGGATATACTAACAGCGTAAAGGAGGAGGGACACTCATGCAGTTTCAAAAGAGCCGTACGTTTACCAATCTTGCCCGCGCGTTTGCAGGCGAATGTCAGGCGGGGATGCGCTATCAGCTGGCGGCAAAGCTCGCCGTCGCGGAGGAATATCCCGTGCTTGCGGACATGATCCGCGGCATCGCCAAGAACGAGACCTATCACGCAAAGACATTTTTCGACACGATCTTGCAGAATGCAGGCAGTTGCGACAACATCGATCTGAAAGCGGGGTATCCCTTTCATTTCGGCACCCTTGCGGAGAGCCTGAGCTTTGCGGCGGAAGACGAACACACCGAAAACTCGGACGTCTATCCCGCGTTCGCGCAGACGGCTGAGGAGGAAGGGTATCCCGAGATCGCCGCGCTGTTCAATCGCGTTGCGGCAGTGGAAAAGGAACACGAGCGCGTGTTCGCTTTCCTTGCCGGTGCGGTGCGTGACGGCACGCTTTACAAGCGCGACAAACCCACGCTGTGGGTATGCGGCGAATGCGGCTGGCGCGCCATGACAAAAGAAGCGTGGAAGGTATGCCCGCTCTGCAAATCCAAACAGGGCTATGTCGAAATTCCTTTGCCGAAGGAGAAATCAAAAGGAGAAAAAGATGAAAAACAGTAAAACGACAAACGCGCAGAACAAGCAGGCGCAGTCCAAGGCGACGCAGTCCAAGACGCAGTCCAAGACGCAGTCCAAGGCGACGCAGTCCAAGCAGGCACAGTCCAAGCAGGCGCAGTCCAAGGCTTCGCAGGAGAAGAGTTGCTCGGGAAAGTCGGGCAGGGGCGCACAGTCCTGCAATTAAAGCGGTGTGCCCCCATGCGCTCGCCCTATGACGTCGGCGGCAGTTACACGGGAACGCCCGAACATGGCGAAATGCCCGTGCAGGATGCAGACGATCTGTGAGTCGGGCAAAAGAAGAGACGGCGTTTTGCCGCCTCTTCTTCTTTTCTCGCGCATTTTATACATAAATTTTACATGGAAAATTAAAAAGAATGTTGACGGAGTTTGCCAACCGTGGTAAAATATCTCAGGAGGATTTTGTGAAATGAAGATCGGTATTCTCACGAGCGGCGGAGATTGCGCGGGGCTCAACGCGGTCATGCGCGCGATCGGGCTGAACGCATACAGAAACATCAAAAACTGCGAGATCGTCGGCATTCCCGACGGCTATGGCGGACTCATTCGCGGCGAGAGTGCCCCGATGAAACAGTCGGCATTCGAAGGCCTGCTCAACGTCGGCGGCACGGTGCTCGGCACCAGGCGCACGCCGTTCAAGATGATGACGGCGGAAGAGGGGAACGGAAGCACGCGCCTTGAGCGCATGCTCGCAAATTACAAGAAGATGGGGCTCGACTGTCTTTTCACGCTGGGCGGCGCGGGCACGCACAGGACGGCGGCTTTGCTCTGCGCGGAAGGGTGTAACGTCATCGGTCTGCCCAAGACCATCGACAACGACATCTACGGCACAGACGTCACTTTCGGCTTTTTTACGGCGGTGGACGTCGCGACGGAGGCGATCGACCGCGTCCGCACGACTGCGGCGAGCCACGGCAGGACCATGCTCGTCGAGGTGATGGGCAACAAGGCGGGCTGGCTGACGCTCTATGCGGGCATCGCGTCGGGCGCGGACGTCATCGTCCTGCCCGAGATCCCGTTCAGCATCGACAAGATCCGCGAAAAGATCATTGCCAACAGGAAGGAGGGCAAGAGCTGCACCATCATCGCCGTCGCGGAGGGCGCCGTCCTCGACAGCGAGGCCCCTTATAAGAAGAAGGAGCGCGCCTTTGTGCGCACAGAGCGCGGTGAGAGTACGGTCACGCGCCACCTTGCCGAGGTGCTCGGCGAACAGACGGGCATCGAGACGCGCGAGACGGTGCTCGGGTATATCCAGCGCGGCGGCAATCCGTCCGCCTACGACCGTGCGCTCTCTACCCGCCTGGGAAGCTATGCGGCGTATCTCGCAAAGGAAGGCCGCTTCGGCGTCACGGCGGCGGTGAGCGGCGCTTCGATCACCTTCAATGCGCTCGCGGACATCGCGGGCAAATACAAGCTCGTCGACCCCTCGTCCGAGATCGTCCGCGCGGCGGAAGACATCGGCGTCTGCATGGGGCGATAAAAAGGAGACAACATGAAATATTCAGTCATAGACATCAGTTCGAGCGGCGTCTCGATGATCGCCGCAGACATCGGGGCGGGGCTGAGCGAGATCGTATTCAAAGACCGCACCAGTCTCACGCTGTTGCATTACCTGGAAGGCACCGATCTCACGCGGCGCGGCATCGAAAAGCTGACCGAGGCGCTGTGCGTGATGAAGGACAAGTGCGCGAGTCTGGGAGTCGACCGCATCTATCTGATCTCCACGGGCGCTCTGCGCGCCGTCGGGAACATGGACGAAGTGCGCGAAGCGATCTTTTCCGCTTGCGCCCTGCCCGTCAACGTCATCGACGGCGTCACGGAGGCGTACTGCGATTACATCTCCAACCGCGTCTTTTCTTCCTATGATTCGGCCGTCCTCATCGACATCGGCGGCGCGAGCATCGAGGTGTGCGACCTCTCCTGCGACAAGGAAGAGGGTCGGCGCTGTCTCGATTTCGGCCTTCTGACCCTGCACAACAAGTTCGTCAAGGGCATCCAGCCCTCCGAAGCGGAGGCAAAGGCGATCAAAAAATTCCTTGTCCGTCGCTTCGACCGCGCCGCGCTCCCGCGCGAAGGCGCCTATAAGACGGTGGTCATGGCGGGCGCGACCACGCTCGCACTTTACGACGTCTATGCCGAATTCTGCAAGGCGGCGCCCGAAGAGGGGGTGCGCGCCATGCAATATAAAAAATTCAAAAAGCTCGTCAAACACCTCGTTGGAGGCGCGGGGCGTTCCAGGCTCCTGCTCGACGCGGCGCCCGAACGCCTGCATTCTGTCGGGCTCGCCGCGCTCGTCGCACGCGCGCTCGTCAAGCGCTTCGACGCGCAGGTCATCCTCGTGAGCGACCGCGGCGTCAAGGAAGGGTATCTGCAGCTCCTGCTCGAGGGCGGCATCGAAGGGGAGTGGTTCTCCTTCTCGGCAACGCCTCCCGCAGAGGAGCCGTCTGTTTCCGCCGCGGCGGAACCCGCGCAGGACGCCGCGCCCAAAAAACGCGGCAGGCCCGCAAAAGAGAGCGCGCAGGACGCTGCGCCCAAAAAACGCGGCAGGCCCGCAAAAGAGAGCGCGCAGGGCGCCGCGCCCAAAAAACGCGGCAGGCCTGCAAAAGAGAGCGCGCAGGGCGCCGCGCCCAAAAAACGCGGAAGGCCGCCCAAGGCAAAGCAGGCTGAGGAGAAATTATCGTGAAAGTGCAAAACTCGCTCGAAAAGGCAAAAAAGAGGTTTATAAAGGGGATCTACGTCAACCGCGAATATTCGTGGCTGCTGTTCAACAAGCGGGTGCTCGACCAGGCAAACGACCTGACCAATCCGCTGTTGGAGCGCTGTAAGTTTTTGTCCATCTTTTGTTCCAACCTCGACGAATTTTTCATGGTGCGCGTCGGAAGCCTGTGCAACGAGGCGGCGGCGACGCCCGACGTGACCGAAAACAAGACAAAACTCACGCCCGCCAAACAGCTTTCGGGCATCATGGCGGTGGTGGAAAAGCTGTACAAGAGCCGCATTGCGGCATACATATCTCTGCGCAAGGCGCTCTCCAAGGAGGGCGTGCGCATCCTGCGCGCGGAAGAGCTCACGCCGCGCCAGAGGGAGGAATGCAAGGGGTATTTCCTCACGCACGTCCAGCCTCTTCTGACCATCATGGTGCTGGACGCGAAACATCCTCTGATGCAGTTCGAGAACCGCCGCAACTACATGCTCTATGACCTCGAGCGTGACGGCAGGCGCATGATCGGCGTGCTCTGCGCCAACCCCGCGGCGGACAGACTTTACCGCATCGGCTACGGGAACAAGGCGAAGGTGGTGCCGCTCGAGGAGATGCTGCGCGCCTTCGGGCACCTCGCGTTCGTCGGGTATACCATGCGCAGCAAGCTCATGCTCCGCGTCACGCGCAATGCGGACATCGACACCCGCGTGGTGGATGCGGACATGGAACACGACTTCTCCGTCGTGATGAAAAAGAAGATCGAGACGCGCGCCCGCCTGGGCGTCGTGCGCCTGGAAGTGGACGATGCCGCTTCGCCGCTTCGCGACTTCGTGCTTCGCCTGCTCGGCATCGACGGGGCGTACTGCTTCGAGGAGCCGTACTGCTTCGATTATAAATTCCTGTTCTCCATCGGCAACTACCTGCCCGCGGACACGGCGGCGGCGCTGCGCTATCCGCCTTTCCGCGGCGCGGTCGATCCCGAACTTTCCGAGGCGCCTTCGCTGATCGCCTGTGCGCGCGAGCGTGACATCTTCCTGTCCTATCCCTACGACAGCATGAATCCGCTCGTCGATCTTCTCGACGAGTGCGCGCGCGACAAGCGGGTGCTTTCCATCAAGATCACCATCTACCGCCTTGCGAACCATTCGCGCATCGTGGACGCGCTCTGCCGCGCCTGCGAGAACGGAAAACAGGTGACCGTCGTCATCGAGCTGTGTGCGCGCTTTGACGAGGAAAACAACCTGCACTTTGCGGGGAAATTGCAGGAGGCGGGCTGTACGATCATCTACGGGATGGAGGACTACAAGGTCCATTCCAAGATCGTCTCCGTCGTGCTCAAAGAGGGGGAGGAACTCAGCTACATCACCCATCTGGGCACGGGCAACTACAACGAATCCACTTCCCGCCAGTACACCGACCTGAACATCATCACATCCGACCGTGAGATCGGCGAGGATGCGGTCGCCTTTTTCCGCAACATCGCCATCTGCAACACCGAGTACGAATACAAGCGCCTGCTCGTCGCGCCCGAGACGCTCAAGCCCGGGCTCGTGCGCCTCATCGACCGCGAGATCGCAAAGGCGCAGGCGGGCGGCGAGGGCAGGATCCTCGCAAAGATGAACAGCCTCACGGACAAGGAAATCATAGACAAATTCGTCGAGGCGAGCTGCGCGGGGGTACGCATCGACCTGATCGTGCGCGGCATCTGCTGTGTCCTTCCGGGCGTCGCGGGGAAGACGGAAAACATCCGCGTGATCTCCATCGTCGGGCGTTTCCTCGAACATTCGCGCGTGTACAGCTTCGGCGGGGAAGAGGACCGCGTGACGTACATCTCGAGCGCCGACCTGATGACGCGCAACACCGACAAGCGGGTGGAGATCGCGGCGCCCGTCCTCGACAAGTCCATCGAGGAGAAGATCCTCGCCATCCTCCGCACCATGCTCGCGGACAACGTCAAGGCGCGCAAGCTGTGCGCGGACGGCAAATACCGCAGGGTGGAGACGCTGGGCGACGCCGTGGATGCGCAGGCGAGCTTTCTCAAAAACATCTGAGCCACGCGCAAAATCTCGGCAAGCGGAAAAAAATATTTGACAAAGCCGCCCGAATGGCATATAATGAAAATTGTAAAAGACAGCAAAACGCTGCGAGTAAATTGCTTATTTTACTCGCGGCGTTTTTCGGATTTTCGCGCCCGCGGGCGCGCACAATGAGAGAGGAGGTCACGAGTAAATTTTATGAATGTCCCCGAATTATTCGGCGAGAGCGTCTTTAACCTGCAGGTGATGCAGGACAAGCTTCCCAAAGAGGTGTACCGTTCGCTGAAAAAGACGATCGACGAGGGGTTGCCCCTCGACACGGGCATCGCGGGCGTCATCGCCAACGCGATGAAGGACTGGGCGGTGGAAAAGGGCGCTACCCATTACACGCACTGGTTCCAGCCCATGACGGGCGTCACCGCCGAGAAGCACGACTCCTTCATCACCCCCGTCAAGGACGGAAAGGTCATCATGGACTTTTCGGGCAAAGAGCTGGTCGTCGGCGAATCGGACGCTTCCAGCTTCCCCAACGGCGGGATGCGCGCGACTTTCGAGGCACGCGGCTACACGGCGTGGGATCCCACCTCCTTCGCCTTCATCAAGGACGGCACGCTCTGCATCCCGACGGCGTTCTTCTCCTACGGCGGGGAGGTTCTGGACAAAAAGACCCCGCTTCTGAAAAGCATGTCCGCGCTCAACCGCGAGGCGCTCCGCATTCTGCGCCTGTTCGGAAACACGAGCGCCAAGCGCGTGTATCCCACCGTCGGCGCGGAGCAGGAGTATTTTCTCATCGACCGCAAGATGTACGACGCGCGCAAAGACCTCGTCTTCACGGGCAGGACGCTGTTCGGCGCAAAGCCGCCCAAGGGGCAGGAGATGGAGGATCACTACTTCGGACCCATCAAGCGCCGCGTCAGCGAATTCATGAAAGATCTCGACGTGGAGCTGTGGAAGCTGGGCATCCTCGCCAAGACCAAGCACAACGAGGTCGCGCCCTCGCAGCACGAGCTTGCGCCCATCTTCACGATCACGAACGTCGCCTCCGACCAGAACCAGCTCATGATGGAGACGATGAAAAAGGTCGCGGGCAAGCACGGGCTTTACTGCCTGCTGCACGAAAAACCGTTCGCGGGCGTCAACGGTTCGGGCAAGCACAACAACTGGTCGCTGAGCACGGATAAGGGGCAGAACCTCTTCGATCCCGGCTCCACGCCTTCCGAAAACGGACAGTTCATGCTCTTCCTCGCCGCGGTGATCAAGGGTGTGGACGAATACCAGGATCTTCTGCGGCTTTCCGTCGCGAGCGCGGGCAACGACCACCGCCTCGGCGGCAACGAGGCGCCGCCCGCCATCGTCTCCGTGTATCTGGGAGACGAGCTGGAAGCGGTCATCGACGCGCTCGTCAACAACAAGCCGTACAGCGGCAGGGGCAAGACGCTGATGCGCCTGGGCGTGGACACCTTCCCCGAACTTCCCAAAGACACCACCGACCGCAACCGCACTTCGCCGTTTGCATTCACGGGCAATAAATTTGAGTTCCGCATGCTCGGCTCCACTTTCTCCATTGCGGGACCGAACATCATGATCAACACCATCGTAGCGGACGAACTCAGACAGTTCGCGGACGAATTGGAAAAGGCGTCCGATTTCAACGCCGCGATGCACGAGTTGGTCGTGCGCACCTTCCGCGAGCACAAGCGCATCCTGTTCAACGGGAACAACTATTCGGAGGAATGGACGCGCGAGGCGAAGAAGAGGGGGCTGCTCAACCTCCGCAGCTGTGCGGACGCTCTGCCGTATTTTGCGGCAAAAAAGAACATAGAGCTCTTTGAACGCAACAAAGTGTTCACCGAACGCGAGGTGTGCTCGCGCATGGAGATCATGCTCGAGAACTACTGCAAGGTGCTCACCATCGAATGCCTGACCATGATCGAGATGGGCAGGAAGGATATCTATCCCGCCGTCGAGCGCTACATCGTGGAGCTGTGCGCGGCGGCAAAGAGCAAGAAGGAAGCGGGACTTTCGGACGAGACCGAGCGCGACCTTCTCTCCCGCCTGAGCGCGGACAACGATGCGATGTACAAGAAGGCGAAGGAGATCGAAAACCTCCTCGCGGAGGCGAAAGGCATCGGCGATGCCGAGCGCACCGCACGTTTCTTTGCGGACAACATCATCCCCGTCATGCAGGAGATGCGCGCCTTTTCGGACGACATGGAGCTCAACACGGCGAAAGACCTGTGGCCTTTCCCGACCTACGGCGACATCCTGTTCAGCGTGTCCTAAAAAAAATTACGCGGCGGAGCCGGTCGGCTCCGCCGCGCGTCATACGGCGCTAAAAATCAGGCACGCCTGCGCAAAATTGTTTGCGCAGGCGTGCGTTTTTACTGTTCGTCGGTGCCGTTCTCTGTGTTCGGCGTTTCGGGCAGATCGCCGTGCCGCTCTTTTTTGTCCTGACCGAGGGCGGGGAATGCGCGGCCAAGACGGCTCTTTCTGATCTTTTCGGCGAGCGCCGCTCTGTCCGCGCGCAGGCGCAGGGCGTGTTCGATGCGCTTTTGGCGCATCTTTTCGGAGAACTCGTTGCTCTTCTCGCGCAGTTTCCCGACGGCGTCGCTGCCTGCGACCGTGACGCCCGCGATCGCCTTCCCGAGCGTGTCGGAGCCCAGCCGCAGGGCGCGGTTGATGTCCTTGAGCTCGCGGATGCGCCTGCCGAGCTTTGTGATCTGCAGGACGGTGAACACGAGGTCGACGGCGAATCCCGCTGCCGCGATGCCGAGGAGAACGTATCCCGCCGTCAGAGGCAGTTTCCCGATGAGCGAGGCGATCGCGGGGTGCAACACGTCGACGACGAGCAGGCACGCAATGCCCCAGATCAGCGACATGGAAAGGCAGATATAGCCGAGCAGGTTGAAATGCTTGTCGGAGTAATCCCACCATTTGCGGTGAAAGAGCTTTTCGAGCACAAATCCCGTCACAAATTCCAGTGCGGAGCAGAGCAGGGCGCCGCACAGGAAGAGCAGGAGAAAATTGTCCGAAACGGGCGTGAGTGCGAGCAGTACGAGCACGACGCCCGCTCCGTAGATGGGGCAGACGGGCCCGTTGAGAAAGCCGCGGTTGACGAATTTTCCCGTCTTGAGCGCGGCGTAGATCACCTCTGCGCACCAGCCGAAAAATGCGTACACGAAGAAATAGACAGCGATCTCGTAGAGACTGAAATTGCCGATAAAGATGTGTGCCATGGTCTCTCCTTTTCCTTTTGGCACAGTTTAACATATTTTTCGCCCGTTGTCCAGCGGCAAAGCGAAAAAGGGGCGCGCGCCGCGCAAGAAAATTGCGCCACGGGCCCGATTTTGCTTTTCAGTTTTGAAAAAATGCGCTATAATAGTATATGTGAGAACTTTTGCGCGGCGCCGCCGCGCGCATTCCGTGAAAACAATTATTGTGAGGAACTGTTTATGTTAACTTCTATCGTCGGCATCAACTGGGGAGACGAGGGCAAGGGCCGCATGGTCGACCTTCTGTCCAAGGATTTCGACATCGTCTGCCGCTACCAGGGCGGCAACAATGCGGGGCACACCGTCATCAACGAGCGGGGCAAGTTCATCCTCAATCTCCTGCCTTCGGGCATTTTGCGCGAAGGAGTGGTCTGCGTGATGGGCCCCGGCATGGTCGTCGACATCAAACACCTTGCAGGCGAGATCGCGCGCCTGCGCGAAGCCGGCATCTCCGTCGGTCCCGAAAACCTCAAGATCTCCGACCGCGCGGTCATCACCATGCCTTACAACGTGCAGCAGGACTGCCTCGAAGAGGAGCGCCTTGCCGATAAAAAATTCGGTTCCACCAAGCGCGGGATCGCGCCTATTTATGCGGACAAATACCTCAAAAAGGCATTCCGCATGGGCGAGCTTCTGAACATGGAACTGCTCAAAAAGCGCGTGCCCGACATTGTCGAATGGAAAAACCTGACCATCGTCAACGCCTACGGCGCACAGCCGATCAAGGCGGAGGACATGATCGCCTATTTCGAAGAGTACGGCGCGCCCCTGCGCGACTACATCGTCGACACGGGCCTGTACCTGAACGAGGCGAACAAGGCGGGCAAGAAGATCATGTTCGAGGCGCAGCTCGGCGCCCTGCGCGACATCGACTTCGGCATCTATCCCTATACTTCCTCTTCTTCCACCATTGCGGCATACGCTCCCATCGGCGCGGGCGTGCCCAATCTCAAGCTGGACAAGACGATCGGCATCATGAAGGCGTATTCCTCCTGCGTGGGCGAGGGCCCGTTCACGGCGGAATATTTCGGCGAGAAGGCGGAAAAACTGCGCGGCGCGGGCGGCGAATACGGCGCGGCGACGGGCAGGCCGAGAAGGGTCGGACCCTTCGACGTGGTCGCATCCAAGTACGGCATCCGCTGCCAGGGCGCGGACGAGATCG
>ERZ1643249.2447-NODE-2447-length-17291-cov-36.108900_pt1 | contig 17291 bp, 15 predicted proteins | sample MGYA00579263_ERZ1643249 | MGnify/ENA primary metagenome ERZ1643249 (study PRJEB29033, sample SAMEA4952264) | chicken gut metagenome | biome: Broiler Chicken; feature: Gastrointestinal Tract; material: Caecum | place: Ireland | collected 2018 | study: Broiler... | reverse complement strand
GCGGCCCGCCCAGGTACACCACCTTGCCCTCAATCTCCCGGCCCTGGGCCAGGCCGGCGATGGTCTGGTTCACCACGGCGGTGAGGATGCTCTGGGCGATGTCGTTTTTCTGGGCGCCCTGGTTCAAAAGCGCCTGGATGTCGGACTTGGCGAACACGCCGCACCGGGAGGCGATGCTGTAGGAGCGCTGGCTCTCCCCGGCGATGGTGTTCAGCTCCTCGGGGGTGATGGAGAGCAGCGTGGCCATCTGGTCGATAAAGGCCCCGGTGCCGCCGGCGCAGGAGCCGTTCATGCGCACCTCCATAGAGCCGGCCAGGAACAGGATTTTCGCGTCCTCGCCCCCCAGCTCAATGACCACGTCGGCGTCGGGGATGTACTTCTTCACAGCGGTGCGGGTGGCGTACACCTCCTGCACAAAGGGGATGTGCAAGTCCTCTGCCAGGCCCATGCCCGCCGAGCCGGACACGCACAGGCTGGCCCGCTTTGTCTGGGGGAACTTCTCCTGGATGCGGGTGAGCATGCCGGAGGCCTTCTCGGCAATTTGGGAGAAGTGCCGCTCGTATTCCTGGTAGATGGGCTGGTCCTGCCCGTCGTAGACCATACATTTCAGGGTGGTGGAGCCCACGTCCAAACCGATTTTCATAGTTCCTTCTATCATCCTTTCCAAAGCCGCGGTTCGTTTTCTTGCGATGGGTGGGGCGGCTGCCGCGGATGTATGATTGCAAACCCCACAAAAATCAAATCTTATCCTGGATTTTTGACAATGTTTCTCAAATTTTCGGAAAACAAAAACTGTTGCATAGCTGTACTAAATCATACTAGCATTTTTCGACGGAAAAATCAACATTTCCGGCGGGCCAACCTTTGGAAACTCAGGAAAAAGGTATGCGCCCGCCGGGGCTTCCATGCGGCCACATTTCCCGTGCCCTTTTGGGCCAGTTGTGCTATACTATAGCCACAGGGGCCGCGGGGCCCTGGGCCGGGGAAGCTTTCCCCTCAAGACATGAAAAGGAGCTGTGATAGATGGAACCTGTTCTGTACGAGCACAAGGTGCAGTACTACGAAACCGACAAGATGGACTGTGTCCATCACTCCAACTACATCCGCTGGTTCGAGGAGGCCCGCACCTACCTGATGGACCAGGGGGGCTTTGGCTACGCCCAAATGGAGGCCCTGGGGGTGATGAGCCCCGTCTTAAAGGCCCAGGCCGAGTACCGCACCATGGCCCGCTTTGGGGAAACCGTGGTGATTGAGACCTGCGCCGAGGGCTATACCGGCACCCGCATCGCCTTTACCTACATCGTGCGGGATAAGGAGACCGGCGCCCTGCGGTGCCAGGGCCGCACGGAGCACTGCTTTTTGGGGCCCCAGGGGCGGCCGGTGTCCCTGAAAAAGGCCTGCCCGGCCTATCACCAAAAGATTTTGGAGCACCTGACATAACCGGCCCGGCTGCCGGGGCATGGGGAAAACCTGTGCCCCGGCTTTTTTTCGCCTAGGTAAACGAAGAAGTTTCGGGATCCACGGGCCGTTCCCGGCGTTTTCCCTTGACATCTGCCGGAAAGTCCCGTAAAATGTAAGTACAACAAATGTAAGTACAACTTGAGCGTGGAGGGAACTCCCGGAGAAGGAAGGTCGTTGCGATGAAAGAAAAGGCAAAGTATATCCATCTTTTTGAGGAGCTGAAACGGCGCATCCTCCAGGGTGAGTACCAGAACGGCCAGCGCCTGCCTGGGGAAAACGAGATGGCGGGGGAGTTTTCCATGAGCCGCCAAACCGTGCGCCAGGCCCTTTCTCTGCTGGAGCAGGAGGGCTTTATCCAGCGCCGCCAGGGCAGCGGCACCTATGTGCGCCGGGTGGAGCGCCGCCGGGAGCGCTCTTGGAACGTGGGGGTGGTGGCCACCTACATCAGCGAGTACATTTTCCCTTCCATTATGCGGGGCATCGAGGGGGAGCTCTCCGAGGAGGGGTTCTTCCCCCTGCTCTCTGCCACCAAGAACCGGGTGGACAACGAGCGGCGCATTTTGGAGGACTACATGGAAAAGCGGGTGGACGGCCTGATTGTGGAGGGCACCAAAAGCGCCCTGCCCAACCCCAATCTGCACTTGTATGAAAAATTGAAGGAAATGGGCATCCCGGTGGTGTTTTTCAACAGCTATTACCCTGCCTTGCAAGGCTGCGTCTCTGTGACCATGGACGACCGCCAGGGGGGCATCGACGCGGTGGAGTACCTGGTGGCCCGGGGCCACCGGCGCATTGGGGGCATCTTTAAAAGCGACGACATGCAGGGCCTGGCCCGGTACGAGGGGTATACCCGGGGTTTGCTGCGCCACGGCATTACGCTGCAGGACCAATGGGTGACCTGGTTTAACTCGGAGAGCCGCGATAATTTGCTCACCGATGAGTACGGCGTTTCCCGCCTGCTGGGGAAGATAGCCTCCTGCACGGCGGTGGTCTGCTACAACGACGCGGTGGCCGTCAAGCTGGAGAAGGCTTTTGCGGCCCACGGGGTGCGGGTGCCCCAGGACAAGGCCATCATCAGCTTTGACAACAGCCAGCTGGGAGAGCTTGCCAGCGTGGGGCTCACCTCTTTTGACCACCCCAAAGAGAGCATGGGGGCCTGCGCCGCCCGGAAGCTCATCAGCATGATGAGCGGCCGGGAGGAGACCAGCACCGTGATGGACTGGGGCCTGGCGGAACGGAATTCTGTGTGACAAAAAACGAGGAGGAGCAAACCATGAAAAAAGACAATGTGGCCCTCACCCCGCCCATGGGGTGGAACAGCTGGGACTGCTACGGCCCCGCTGTCAACGAGGAGCAGCTGCTGGGCAACGCCCAGTACATGGCCGGCCACTTGAAGGAGTACGGCTGGGAGTACGTCTGCTGCGACATCCAGTGGAGCGAGCCCACCGCCGGGAAGGTCAGCCCCTATTACGTGCCCTTCGCCTGGCTGACCTTGGACGAGTACGGCCGCCAGCTGCCCGCTGTGGAGCGGTTCCCCTCCGCCGCGGGGGGCAAGGGCTTTGGGCCCATCGCGGAGAAGATCCACAACATGGGGCTGAAGTTCGGCATCCACATCATGCGGGGCGTGCCCCGGCTGGCGGTGCACCAGCACCTGCCTGTAAAGGGCGCCGACACCACCTGCGACAAGATTGCCTCGGACGCCTCCATCTGCCGGTGGAACACGGATATGTACGGCATCGACGCCAGCAAGGAGGGCGCCCAGGCCTACTATGACTCCATCTTTGAGCTGTACGCCTCCTGGGGGGTGGACTACGTGAAGGTGGACGACATCTGCAACACCAACGCCTACCCCAACGACCCCTACTCCGGGGAAAAGGAAATCGAGATGATTCGCAAGGCCATGGACAAGTGCGGCAGGCCCATGGTGCTGTCCCTGTCCCCGGGGCCGGCTGTCATCGACAAGGCCTGGCATTTGCGGCAGAACGCCAACATGTGGCGCATCACCGACGACTTCTGGGACCAGTGGGAGCTGCTGCTGGAGATGTTCTGGCGCTGCGAGGTGTGGGAGCGCCAGGTGTCCCCGGGCTGCTGGCCGGACTGCGACATGCTGCCCCTGGGGCGGCTGCGGCTGCATTTGCAGGGCTTCTCGGAGGAGAGCACCTGGACCAAGTTCACCCAGGAGGAGCAAATCACCATGATGAGCCTGTGGTGCATCTTCCGCAGCCCGCTGATTATGGGCGGCGAGATGCGGGACAACGACGCGTTCACCCTGTCCCTGCTGACCAATCGGGAGATTCTGGACATGCACCGCTATGGCACCGGCGCCCACCAGGTGTACCGCACGGACAAAGCCGCCGCCTGGCGCAGCGTGGACACCCGGGACGGCGGGGTGTATGTGGCGCTGTTCAACCTGTCTGACGGGGAGAAGGAGATCTCCGCCTGCTGGGAGGAGCTGGAGCTGGAGGGCGCCTACACCGCCCGGGAGCTGTGGAGCCACCAGGACCAGGGAACCGTGGAGGGGAAGCTTGCCGCCACGTTGCCGACCCACGGCGCGAAGGTGTATAAGCTGTGCAAGTAATAAAAAAACGCGCCGGAGGCGGGGGGAAGTTCTTTGCCCAGCTTTCTCAAAAGAAAGCTGGCAGAGCGCGAGACAGAGTCTCGCGACCTTGCCGGGCGGCGCAGCCGGTGAGAAAGGACCAGGAGCGAAAACCGCACGCGCCCCAAAGGGGCGATAGGGGTTCGCTCCGGTTCTCTCCCACAAGCAAATAAAAAGGGCATCCAAGCTTTTCCCTTGGGTGCCCTTTTTCTGTCTTGTGCGAAAGGTTTGCGGCTCGGCCTATCCGCTTCGCGGCGTGCGGCCGGGCCGCTGCTTTTTTCACCGGCTGCGCCGGTTGGAAGACCGTGGGGCGCCAGTCTCGCCTGCCGGCTCGGTCGGCCGCTGGGCAACGTCCCACCGGGACGTTGCCCCCACACCCCGCAGCTTTTGAAAAAGCTGGCAAAATTTTTCCCCGCCTCCAGCGCGCTTTCTTTTTTAGAACAGCAGCTCCAACGCGCCCAAAAGGCCCGCCTCCTGGCCACACTGGGCAAAGAGGAACTCCACCGGCTCCTCTGTGTGGCAGTAGGAGTCAAACACCTGCCGCACCCGGCCAAACAGCAGCTCGCCCATATTCACCAGGCCGCCGCCAAACACAAAGCAGTTGATGTTCAGCGTGATGTACAGGTTGAACACCCATACCCCCAGGTACAGCGCCATCTGGTCCAGGGCCCGCAAAGCCATGGCGTCCCCGGCCCGGGCGGCCATCTCCAGGTGGCGGGCGTCTATCTTCTCCGGCGACCCTGCCAGCTGGACCATCAAGGTCTGTTCCCCGGCGTCAATCCACCGGCGGATGTGCCGCACTATCATCCCCCCAGAGGCGTAGGACTGCACGCACCCCTGGTTGCCGCAGCCGCAGGCGATGCCCTGCCCCGGGGTGAGGATGGTGTGGCCGCTCTCCCCGGCAAAGCCGCTGCTGCCCCGGAACAGCTTGCCGTCGATGATGATGCCCGAGGAAAGGCCTGTGCTCACCGGGCAGTAGAGCATGTGCTGGCGGCCCTTCCCGGCGCCGTGGCGGGATTCCGCCAAAGCCGCGCAGTGGGCGTCGTTGTCCACGGCCACCTGCACCCCGGGGAACAGCCCCTCCAGGCAGGCCTTCACCCCAAAGCCGTTGAGGGCGGGCAGCATGGCGCAGAGGACCACCTCCCCCGCGGGATAGCGCACCATGCAGGGCAGGCCCACGCCAATGCCCGCCAGGTCCTCCTCCGGCAGGGCGAGCCGCCCCAACAGGGCCCGCAGCTGGGCTGCCGCCTGCTGGAAGAACTCCTCCGCGGAGAGGCTGGCGTCCGAGGGGTACTTGGTTTTCCCCAGCAGTGTCTTGTCCTCTCCAAAAACGCCCAAGGCCACCTTGGTGCCGCCAATATCCATGCCCGCATAGACCTTCATGTCCCGCGCCGTCCCTTCTGTTGTGGTTTCTATCCATAATCATACGGGTTTTGCGGGGGAAAAACAAGCCCTTCCTTGTGAAAGTTCTTTCGGTGTGCTATACTTACACAAGCAAAAAATGGCCTGCCGCCTGGCGGGCGGGAAGGGGAGGAAACCATGGAGTGCCGCACCTTTGCCTTGGAGGAGCTGACGTCCCCCAAGTACGTGGTGGTGTTCACCCGCTACCGGGGGAAGCTGCTGCTTTCCCGCCATCGCCAGCGGGACACCTGGGAGACCCAGGGCGGCCACATCGAGCCGGGGGAGACGCCGGAACAGGCCGCCCGCCGGGAGCTGTGGGAGGAGTCCGGCGCGGGGGAGTTCACCCTCATCCCCCTGTGCGGCTACCGGGCCGGGGACGAGACGGGCAGCGCCGCCGGGGCGGTGTTCGTGGCCCAGGTGGAGGCGCTGGGGCCGCTGCCCCCTTTGGAGATGGCGGAGACAGCCCTCTTTTCCGCCTTGCCCCGGGAGCTGACCTATCCGGGCATCACCCCGGTGCTGTGGCGGCGGGCCCGGGAGTATTTCCCCGGGGTGGGGGAAGCATAAAACCAGGGAGGCTTGCGCGCTGTGGGGAAGGCCCACGGCGCGTTTTTTGGTTTTCGGGGGGAATGTGAAGAATCTTTGAATTTCCGGCGGGAGAGTTGACAGGGCAAGGGCAGGGTGGTATACTCGAAAAAAGTTCACAAACAAAACATTTTACAAGAAATCGATTCTGCTAGTGAACAACTTTTCAAAGGGATGGAGGAGCGGGATATGGAATGCAAGCCGTGGGAAATGGATGAAGGCATGTCCCTGATTATGATGCGCATGCGGCGCAGCCTGCGCACGGTGCTGCGGGAAGCCGTGCTGGAGGAGGGGCTTACCCCCAACGAGATAGAGGTGCTGCTGTTTTTGGAGCACGGCACCTACAACACCGCCCGGGATATCAGCCGGCTGCGGGGGATGCCCCGCTCCTTGGTGAGCAAGGCGGTGGACCAGCTGGTGCGCCGGGGCTATGTGGAATCCAGCCAGGATAAGCAGGACCGCCGGGTCAGCCGGCTGCGGCTGCTGCCGGCTTCTCAAAGCGCGGTGCAGCGGCTGGCCCAGGCCCGGGGGGACTTTTTATCCAAGCTGTGCAAAGGGGTGACCCAAGAGGAATTTGCCGCCTTTTTCTCCATGGTTGGGAAAATGGTGGACAACCTGGGGGATATGCCCCTGGAGGACGAGCTTCAGATGGAAGGCAAATTTGAAAAAGGGAGCGTGAAGGGCCAATGAAACTGTTGGCGCGCTATTTAAAACCGTTTGTGGGCATTTTGCTGGTGTGCCTGGTGCTGCTTTTTGGCCAGGCCGCCTGCGACTTGAGCCTGCCCACCTTGATGAGCGACATGGTCAACGTGGGCATTCAGCAAAGCGGCTTGGAGGCCGGCGCCCCAGAGGCCATGCGCCAAGAGGGCCTGCAGCTGCTCTCCGCCTTTGCCGGGGAGGAGGACCGCTCTCTGCTGGAGGGGGGCTACTACACCATAGAGCCCGGCAGCAGCGAGGCCCAGCGCTTCGCGGAGGACTATCCCCTGGTGCGGGAGGAGGCCGTGTGCGTCCTGCGGGAGGGCCAGACCCAAGAGGAGCTGGACGCCTTAGAGGGCGCCTATAACCGGGCCAGCTACGCCATGCTGCTCTACTTCCAGCAGGCGGCGGAAAGCGGCGACCTGGAGCAGGCTGCCCAAAACCTGGCCCAGAGCCAGCTGCCCACTGTGGAGGCGCCCCTGCCCGACGGCCAGACCGGCCTGGAAGGCAGCCAGGAGAGCTTCCCCCAGGGGGCGCTGCCGGAGGAATCTTCCCAAGCGGAAAGCGATGCTGGGGCGCCCACGCTGTATTCCAGCCAGGGGGACAGCGCGGGGGAGGTGGATTCCACCGCCGCCCAGGAGCCTGTGGAAAACACCGCCCCCGCCGGGGAGACCAGCCAGGAGGGCGGCTCCAGCCTGGACATGTCCCAGGGCCTGGAGAGCGTCAGCCTGGAGCAGCTGTACCAGGTGATTCCCCTGCTGGCCTATGTGCCCCAGGAGGGGCTCCAGCAGGCCCAGGAGCAGGCCGCCGCCAGCGACTCCATGATGGGGGAGCAGGTGGGCGTCACCTTGGCGCGGCTTTTCTATGAGGAGCTGGGCATGGACACCGCCGCCATCCAGAGCCGGTACATTTGGAACAAGGGCTTGCAGATGCTGGGCGTGGCCTTGCTGGGCGTCATCGCCACGGTGCTGGTGGGCTTTTTCTCCGCGCGGATGGCCGCCGCCGTGGGCCGCCAGCTGCGTCACGATTTGTTCGCCAAGGTGGAGGAGTTCTCCAACGGGGAGTTTGACAGGTTCTCCACCGCCTCCCTGATTACCCGCACCACCAACGACGTGCAGCAGATTCAAATGCTGGTGACCATGGGCGTGCGGATGATTTGCTACACGCCTATCATCGGCATTGGCGGCGTGATTTTCGCCGTGCAGAAAAGCGTGTCCCTCAGCTTTTTGGTGGCCTTGGCCGTGGTGGTGTTCCTGGGGCTGATTTTAGTCTCCCTGGCCGTGGTGCTGCCCAAGTTCAAGACTTTGCAGAAGCTTATCGACAAGCTGAATTTGGTCAGCCGGGAGAACCTCTCCGGCATGATGGTGGTGCGGGCCTTTGGCAACGAGGGCTACGAGGAGCGCCGCTTTGACGCCGCCAACCGGGATTTGATGGAGACCAACCGCTTTGTCCAGCGGGTGATGAGCCTGCTGATGCCCGCCATGATGTTTGGCATGAACCTGCTCTCGGTGCTGATTGTGTGGGTGGGCGGCCACGCCATTGCCCAAAGCACCTTGCAGATTGGGGACATGATGGCCTTTATCCAGTACGCCATGCAGATTATCATGGCTTTCCTGATGCTGGCCATGATTTTCATCTTGGTGCCTCGGGCCAGCGTTTCCGCCGGGCGCATTTTGGAGGTGCTGGACGCGCCCTTGTCCATCCAGGACCCGGAGAAGCCGGAGGTTCTGGAAGAGCCCAAGGGCGTGGTGGAATTTCAGGACGTGTCCTTCCGCTACCACAACGCCGACGGCGACGTGCTGGAGCACATCTCCTTTACCGCCAAGCCCGGGGAGACCACGGCCTTTATCGGCGCCACCGGCGCGGGCAAGTCCACTTTGGTGAACCTGATTCCCCGGTTTTACGACGTGACCGAGGGCGCTGTCACCATTGACGGGGTGGATGTGCGCAAGCTCTCCCAGCACCAGCTGCGGGAGATGATTGGCTATGTGCCCCAAAAGGGCATGCTCTTCTCCGGCACCGTGGCCAGCAACCTGCGCTACGGCAAAGAGGACGCCACCGGCCAGGAGCTGCAGGCGGCCCTTGCCACCGCCCAGGCCGCGGACTTTGTAAACGCCATGGACGAAGGGGTGGATTCCCCCATCTCCCAGGGGGGCACCAACGTCTCCGGCGGCCAGCGGCAGCGGCTCTCCATTGCCCGCGCCCTGGCCCGCAAGGCGCCCATCTATATCTTTGACGACAGCTTCTCCGCCCTGGACTTTAAGACCGACGCCGCCCTGCGCAAGGCCCTGGCCCGGGATACCCAAAACGCCACCGTGCTGATTGTGGCCCAGCGGGTGAGCACCATCCTCCACGCCCAGCAGATCATCGTGCTGGACCAGGGGAAGATGGTGGGCAAGGGCACCCACAAGGAGCTGCTGCAAACCTGCCCCGAGTACCGGGAAATTGCCGAAAGCCAGCTGCAAAAGGAGGAATTGGAATGAGCCAGAGAGGACACGCCCCCCGGCACGGGGGCCCGGCCATGGCCGGGGAAAAGGCGAAAAACTTCAAGGGCAGCTCCAAGCGGCTGCTGAAATACCTGCGCCCCTTTTGGGTGCCGGTGATTTTCGTAATGCTCTTCGCGGCGGCTTCCACGGTGTTCTCCATTGTGGGGCCCAAGGTGCTGGCCCTGGCCACCGACGAGCTGGCCAACGGCCTGGTGCGCATCGTCACCGGCGCCCAGGGCGGCATTGACTTTGGCTACATTGGCAAGGTGCTGCTGCTGTTGGGCGGCATCTACCTGCTCAGCGCCGGGTTCTCCTACGCCCAGGGCTTTATCATGGCCGGGGTGACGGCGGACCTCTCCTACGGCCTGCGGGACGCCATCGAGAAGAAAATCAACAAGCTGCCCCTTTCCTACTTCCACCGGGTGAGCCAGGGCGACGTGCTCTCCCGCATCACCAACGACGTGGACACGCTGACAAACTCCTTAAACCAAAGCGTCACCCAGATGATTACCTCGGTGTGCACCCTCATCGGCGTGCTGATTATGATGCTCACCATCAGCTGGCAGCTCACCTTGGTGGCCCTGTGCATTGTGCCGGTGTCGCTGGTGTTTGTCATGGTGATTGTCAAGTTCTCCCAAAAGCACTTTAAGGCCCAGCAATACTACCTGGGCTCCGTCAACGGCCAGGTGGAGGAGATGTACGGCGGCCACCTGGTGGTGAAGGCCTTTGGCCGGGAGAAGGAAACCGTGGCCGCCTTTGACGCCGAGAACCAGAAGCTCTACAACGCCGGGTGGAAATCCCAGTTCCTCTCGGGGCTGATGCAGCCCGTGATGAACTTTGTGGGCAACCTGGGCTATGTGGTCATCTGCATGGTGGGCGCCTCTATGGCGGCGGGGGGCTCCATGACCATCGGCGGCATCCAGGCCTTTGTGCAGTATGTGCGCAGCTTTACCCAGCCCATCACCCAGATGGCCAACATCTCCAACCAGCTGCAGATGACTGTGGCCGCCGCCGAGCGGATTTTCCAATTCCTGGACGAGGAGGAGGAAGCCGGGGAGGAGCCCAAGCTGCGCACCGCGGATTTGGACATCCAGGGCAACATTGTGTTCGACCACGTGAAGTTCGGCTACGAGGACAGCGAGGGCCTGGTCATCCGGGACTTCTCCGCCACGGTGAAGGCCGGCCAGAAGGTGGCCATTGTGGGCCCCACCGGCGCCGGCAAGACCACCATGGTGAAGCTGCTCATGCGCTTCCACGACTTGAAGGGCGGGCAAATCACCTTGGACGGCCACCCCATCACCGACTTCTCCCGCACGGACCTGCGCAGCCAGTTCGGCATGGTGCTCCAGGACGCCTGGCTGTACAGCGGCACCATTTTGGAGAACATCCGCTACGGCAAGCTCACCGCCACCGACGAGGAGGTGGTGCAGGCCGCCAAGATGGCCCAGGCCGACCACTTTATCCACACCTTGCCCGGGGGCTACCAGATGGAGCTCAATGAGGAGAGCTCCAACGTGTCCCAGGGGCAGAAGCAGCTGCTCACCATTGCCCGGGCCATTCTGGCGGACTCCAAGGTGCTGATTCTGGACGAGGCCACCAGCTCGGTGGACACCCGCACCGAGGTGCTCATCCAGCGGGCCATGGACAACCTGATGCAGGGCCGCACCAGCTTTATCATCGCCCACCGGCTTTCCACCATCCGCAACGCCGACCTCATCCTGTGCATGAAGGACGGCGACATTGTGGAGCAGGGCACCCATGAGGAGCTGATGGAAAAGGGCGGCTTCTACGCGGAATTGTACAACAGCCAGTTTGAGGCCGCGGCCCAGGACCAGGCCAGCTGAGAAGGGGGTACGGGATATGAAACGCTATTGCATCATCACCATCGAGCGGGAGTACGCCAGCGGCGGCTCCCTGGTGGGCAAGCTTGTGGGGCAGGCCTTGGGCATCCCGGTGTACGGCCGGGAGATTCTGGAAATCGCCGCCCGGGAAGGGGGCACCACCCCGGAGTATATCGAGCACCTGGAGGAGACGGACACCAACTCTTTGCTGTATTCTTTGGTGGCCATGGCCAAGACTGTCCAGGGCCAGCTGCCCCAGATCTCCAAAACCGACCAGCTGAATTTGCTGGAGGCCCGCATCATCCAGCGGCTGGCCCAGGAGGGCCCCTGCGTCATTGTGGGGCGCTGCGCCGGCTGGGTGCTGCGGGAGCAGCCCCATGTGCTCAACGTGTTCATCCACGCCGACCGCCAAGAGCGGCTGCGCCGGGCGGTGGAGGAGTACGGCATCCCCCAGGACCAGGCGGCCTCTGTGCTGCACCGGTTTGACCACCGGCGCTCCAACTTCTACCACGCCAACACAGGGCGCTCCTGGCGGGAGCGGGAGGGCTACCACATGGTGCTGGACAGCGGCCTGCTGGGGGTAGAGCTGTGCTCCCAGCTGCTGGTGGCCGCCGCCCAAAGCGAGGGCTGAGCCATGGAAGTCTGGATTTTGGTGAACAACCGGGCCGGCCGGCAGCACGCCCGGGAGAACGGGGAGCAGGTGCGCCGGGTGTTCGCCTTGGGGGGCGCCCGCGCCCGGGTGGCCTACACGGACACCGTGGAGGAAGGGGCCGTCTTTCTCCAGCAGGCCGTGGAGGCCCAGCCGGACTTGCTGGTGTGCTGCGGCGGCGACGGCACCTTGAGCCAGGCGCTGAACGTCTTACAGCAGCTGGACGCCAAGCTGCCTTTGGGCTATGTGCCCATGGGCACCACCAACGACTTCGCCGCCTCGCTGGGCCTGCCCAAGGAGCCTGCCAAGGCGGCGGAGCAAATCCTCCACGGCCAGCCGCGTCTGCTGGATTTGGGCCGCTTTGGGGAGCGGGAGTTCCTGTACGTGGCCTCCTTTGGGGCCTTTACCCAGTCCTCCTACAAAGCGGCACCCCAGGTGAAGGCCGTCCTGGGCCACCTGGCCTATGTGCTGGAAAGCGCCAAGGAGCTGCCCTTTCTGCGGGCCTGCTCCCTCCAGGTGGATACGGGGGACGCCCTCTATGAGGGGGAGTACCTCTTTGGGGCGGTGAGCAACACCCTGTCCGTGGGGGGCATCCTCAAGCTGGACCCCCAGGCCGTGCACCTGGACGACGGCCTGCTGGAGCTGACGTTGGTGCGTATGCCCAAAAACCCCGTGGAGCTGGGCCAGGCTGCCGCCATGCTGGGCCGGGGCAAGTACGACGGGGACCTGGTGCTCCAGCGGACGGTGCGCCGGGCGGTGCTCACCTGCGGGGAGGAGTTCCCCTGGTCGCTGGACGGGGAGTACGTCCCCGGGGCCGCCCAGATTGAAATAGAAACACTGCCCCAGGCACTGGAGCTGGTGCTGTAAAAACGCGAGGAGGAGACTGTATGAACACACCTAGGTTGGAGACAGAGCGGCTGGTCCTGCGGCGGTTTGAGCCGTCGGATTTGCAGGCCTTTTTCCAGATTTTTTCCGACGGGGAGGTAAACCGCTTCCTGCCCTGGTTCCCGGTGCGGGACTTGGAGGAGGCCCAGGCCTTCTACCAGCAGCGGTACGCCCCGGTGTACGCCAAGGCCCAGGGCTACGCCTACGCCATCTGCCGCAAGGAGGACAACGTGCCCATTGGCTACGTCAACGGGGAGACAGAGGGCGCCCGGGACTTTGGCTACGGCCTGCGCAAGGAGTTCTGGGGCCAGGGCATCGTCACAGAGGCCTCCCGGGCGGTGCTGGCCCAGATGAAGGAGGACGGCGTGCCCTTTGTCACCGCCACCCACGATAGGGAAAACCCCGGCAGCGGCAAAGTGATGCAGAAGCTGGGCATGGTGTACCACTACTCCTACCGGGAGCAGTGGCAGCCCAAGGACATCTCCGTGGTGTTCCGGATGTACCAGCTGAACCTGGACGGGGACAACACCCAGCTCTACCGGGCGTATTGGGACAAGTTCCCGGAGCACTTTGTGGAGACAGAGCTGTAAAAAAAGGGAGAGCCGCGGCTCTCCCTTTTTTGTTAAGATTCCTCCTGTTTGGCGTAAAAGGCGGGGTTGGCGGCCCCGGCTTTCCAGCCCAGCTTCCGGGCCAGGGGGCTGACCCCCAGGCACAGCAGGAAGGAGAGGGCCATGGCCAGGCAGGCGTACACCGGGCCGTTGGGGGTGGTGAACCCAGAGGCCGCCGCCGGCACAAAGGCGGTGAGGAAGCCGCCAATCATCCCCGCCCAGGCCCCGGCACGGTTGATGCCCTTCCAGTACAGGGTGAGCACGTAGGGCGCCAAAAACGCCCCGGAGAGGATGCCCCAGGAGTAGGACATCATCTCCAAAATGGGGGTGGGGTAGTTGGCGATGAGGTAGCTGAGCACCACAAAGGCCAGGCACAGCAGGCGGGTGACGGTGGCCAGGGTCTTCTCCCCCAGGCCCTTGAGCCAGCTGGCCTTAATCAAGTCCATGGAGACGGTGGAGCAGGCCGTCAAGGTGATGCTGGAAAGGGTGGACACCGAGGCGGAAATCAGCAGCACCAAAATGACGCCGATAAGCAGATTGGGCAGCCCGGCGGAGTTGAGCATCAGGGGGACGATGTAGTCCGTGCCGCCCTCCGGCAGGGTCTCCCCAAAGAACAGGTGGGAGAAGGAGCCGATGAAGTAGCCGCCCCCCGCCACCAGCAAAGAGAAGAAGGTGGAGATGATGACCCCCCGGCTCACCTCCCGCTTATCCCGGATGCCGTAGTACTTGTGGACCATCTGGGGCAGGCCCCAGGTGCCAAAGCTGGTCATCAGCACCGTGGAAACCAGGGCCAAGGCCGAGGAGCCGGACAGGGGCGCCATCTGGTGGCTCTCCATGTAGTCCACCATGTTGGAGAGCCCCTGGGAGAGCCCGCCCACCTGGGGGGACTGCACCACCAGCACAATCAGGGCAGCCACGCCCACCATCATGATGAAGCCCTGGACAAAGTCCGCCTTTAAGGTGGCCATGTAGCCCCCCAGCACCAGCACCACCGCCGAGGCAATGGCGATGATGAGCATGCACACCGTTTCGTCAATGCCCAGAATCACCGAGCACACGCTGGTAAGCCCCTTGTACACCGAGGCGGAGTAGGGGATGAGGAACACAAAGATGACCGCGCAGGCAAACAGCCGCATGCCCCGGCTTTGGAAGCGCTTTTCAAAGAGCTGGGGCATGGACTTGATGTCGTGGCGGCGGGTGATGTCCCGGGTGCGGTTGGCCAGCACCAGCCAGGCCAGCAGCGTGCCGAACACCGCGTTGCCCACGCCCACCAGCACGCTCCACAGGCCGTAGCTCCACCCAGAGCCCCCGGAGTAGCCGATGAACATCACCGCGGAGAAATAGGCCGTGCCGTAGGAGAGGGCGGAAATCCACGCCCCGGCGTTGCGGCCGCCCACGGTAAAGCCGGCCATGTCTGTGCCCTTGCGGGAATACCACACGCCAATGCCCAGCATAAACAGTGCGTACACCCCAATGACAATCCAAATGGTCACTTCCTTGCTCATAGGTTCCACTTCCCCCTGCTGCTTTTCTCATTTAAAGCACACATGCTTTAAAGCATAGGTGCGCTAAAGTGAGTAGATTGTACCACATCCCTTGGAAAAAAGCAAGGGCCAAGGGCGGTTTTTTCCCGGGAAACCCGGCCGGTTTTCATAGATTGTTCACCTGTTTTTCTTGCTTTTGCCATAGATACCGAGTAAAATGGACTTAACTTGGGGCATTGCACCCAAACCAAGCGTGAAAGAAGTTTTGAAAAAGGAGGGGGTTCCACATGGCAACAGGGAAAATCCTGATTGTGGACGACGACACCAACATCTGCGAGCTTTTGCGGCTCTATATAGAAAAGGAGGGATACGAAGCCTCCATCGCCAACGACGGCGAGACCGCCTTGAAAATGTTTGATTCGGTAAACCCGGACTTGGTTTTGCTGGACATCATGCTGCCCGGCCTGGACGGCTGGCAGGTGTGCCGGGAGATCCGGAAGAAATCTTCCTGCCCCATCATCATGCTCACCGCCAAGGGCGAGGTGTTCGACAAGGTGCTGGGCCTGGAGCTGGGCGCCGACGACTACGTGGTAAAGCCCTTTGAGACAAAAGAGGTCATCGCCCGCATCGGCGCGGTGCTGCGGCGCAGCGGCCGCCACAGCGAGGACAAGGAAGAGAACAAGGTGGTCACCTACGAGAACCTGTCCATCAACCTGACCAACTACGAGCTGAAGGTGAAGGGCGTGCAGGTGGACACCCCCCGCAAGGAGATGGAGCTCATTTACCACCTGGCCTCCAACCCCAACCAGGTGTTCACCCGGGACCAGCTGCTGGACGAGGTGTGGGGCTTTGACTACTACGGCGACAGCCGCACCGTGGACGTCCACGTAAAGCGCCTGCGGGAGAAGCTGGAGGGCGCCTCGGACAAGTGGGCCCTGAAAACCGTGTGGGGCGTGGGCTATAAGTTTGAGGTGAAGGAATGACCCCCAAAAAAACAAGAAGGAAAGTGGCCGTGCAGAAGAGCATCTTCACCCGGTACCTGGCCATTACCATGGGCATTGTGGTGCTCAGCTTTATCATGCTGGGCACGGTGATGATGGCCTTTTTCTCCCAATATTGGAAAAACGAGAAGCGGGACCTGCTCACCCAGAACGCCGCCTCCATTGCGGAGATGTCCAACGCCTTCCTCTCCAAGACCAGCGAGGACACCTACCAGCTGCAGACCACGGTGCTGAAAACCTTTATCGACGCCTTTTCCACCAGCATTGACGCGGATATCTTTATCACCGATTTGGAGGGCAACATCTTGCTGGGAAACTACCCCAACAGCAAGCTCTCCCAGCCCCAGTCGGTGCCCCAGCAGACCGTCTCCCTGGCGGCCCAGGGCATGTACGAGGGGCGCAACACCTTTGGCGGGCTGTACCGCAGCCCCTCCTTTATCATCGGCGTGCCCATGTACGCCGGGGAAAACAAGGATATGTGCGTGGGGGCGGTGTTCGCCGCCACCAGCGTCAGCACGGTAAGCGCCTTCCAGGGGGAGGCGCTGCAGATGTTCCTGGTGGCCGCCGCGGCGGCGCTGGGCATCACCTTTATTGTGGTGGGGGCCTTTGCCTACCGGCTGGTGCAGCCCCTGCGGCAGATGAGCGCCGCGGCCCGCACCTTTGGCGGCGGGGATTTCTCTGTGCGGGTGCCGGTCACCAGCGCCGACGAGCTGGGCCAGCTGGCCCTCTCCTTTAACAACATGGCAAACTCCCTCTCCAACTCCGAGGGCACCCGGCGCAGCTTTATCGCCAATGTCTCCCACGAGCTGAAAACCCCCATGACCACCATCGCCGGGTTTATCGACGGCATTTTGGACGGCACCATCCCCAAGGAGCAGGAGGACAAATACCTGCACATCGTCTCCGACGAGGTGAAGCGCCTGTCCCGGCTGGTAAAGTCCATGCTGGACCTCTCCCGCATTGACAGCGGCGAGATGCAGCTGCACCCCACCAATTTCGACATCACAAACACCATCGTCACCACGCTGCTCACCTTCGAGCAGAAGATTGACGAAAAGGGCATTGAGATACGGGGCCTGGAAGAGGCCCGGCCCCAGATGGTCTTGGGCGACCAGGACTTGCTCCACCAGGTGGTGTACAACCTCATTGAGAACGCCGTGAAGTTCACCAACGACGGCGGCGCCATCTCCGTGCAGGTGTCCGACAGCATCGACCGCACCACGGTGGTCATTGAGAACACCGGCCCCGGCATAGCCCCCGAGGATTTGCCCATGATTTTCGAGCGGTTCTACAAGACGGACAAATCCCGCAGCCGGGATAAAAACGGCATGGGCCTGGGGCTGTACATCGTGCGGACCATCTTAAAGCTGCACGGCGGGGACATCGCCGTCAGCTCGGCGGTGGGACAGTTCTGCCGGTTCGAGTTCTACATCCCCAAGCCCCAAGAGGCGCCCAAGCTGAAGGACACCGGCTCGTTTAAATTGAAAGACGCGTCCTACCGCTCCAAGGCCAAGGAGAAGAAAGCTACCAAGGCGGAAAAGCAAGAGCGGGAGGAACCCGAAAGGAGTAAGGAAGATGACGGACGACCAGAAGAATAACCC
>ERZ1643249.2441-NODE-2441-length-17316-cov-16.721453_pt1 | contig 17316 bp, 15 predicted proteins | sample MGYA00579263_ERZ1643249 | MGnify/ENA primary metagenome ERZ1643249 (study PRJEB29033, sample SAMEA4952264) | chicken gut metagenome | biome: Broiler Chicken; feature: Gastrointestinal Tract; material: Caecum | place: Ireland | collected 2018 | study: Broiler... | reverse complement strand
CTCATGGTCAACCCGCAGGGCAAGATGATCGAGATCCCCGTCAAATCCTGCTTCCGCGAGGGCCTGACCGTTCTCGAATACTTCATTTCTTCGCACGGCGGCCGCAAGGGCCTCGCCGATACGGCGCTGAAAACGGCGGACTCCGGGTATCTGACCCGCCGTCTCGTCGACGTCTCGCAGGACGTCATCGTGCGCGAGGACGACTGCTGCGCCGGCAAGAAACCCCGCGGCATGAAGATCTCCGCGATCGTCGGCCCCAACGGCGAGATCGAGAATCTGCGCGACCGCCTCGTCGGGCGCTTCGTGTCGGAGGACGTGGTGAACCCCGCGACGGGCGAGGTCATCGTCGCCGTCAACGAGATGATCACCGAGGACAAGGCGGACGAGATCGTCGGCGCGGGCATCAGGGAAGTTTCCATCCGCAGCATCTTTACCTGCAATTCCCGCCACGGCGTCTGCGCGAAGTGCTACGGCAAGAACATGGCCACCGGCCAGCCCATCCAGGTGGGCGAGGCGGTCGGCACCATCGCCGCGCAGTCTATCGGCGAGCCGGGCACGCAGCTGACGATGCGTACCTTCCATACGGGCGGTATCGCGGCGACCGGCGACATCACGCAGGGTCTTCCGCGCGTCGAGGAGCTGTTCGAGGCGCGCAAGCCGAAGGGCGTCGCGACCCTTTCCGAAGTGGGCGGCACCGTCTTTATCCCGTCCGAACAGGATAATCAGAAGCATATTTCCATCCGCGACGAGGCAGGCTTCGAGAAGAAGGAGTATGTTCTGCCCTTCAATGCGGAGCTTCTGGTCAAGCACGGCGACAAGATCGAGCCGGGCACCCAGCTCAACAGCGGTTCCGTCAACCCGCAGGACATCCTGCGTATCCTCGGCGTCAAGGGCGTACAGGACTATATCCTCCACGAAGTGCAGTCGGTGTACCGTTCGCAGGGCGTCGACATCAACGACAAACACGTCGAGATCATCGTCCGCCAGATGATGCGCAAAGTCCGCATCGAAAACTGCGGGGATACGAACCTGCTGCCCGGCGAACTGGTCGATATGTTCGCCTTCGAGGACGAGAACGAACGCACCATGCAGAATGGCGGCCGCCCCGCGACCGCGAAGCGCGTGCTGCTCGGCATCACCAAAGCGGCGCTGTCCACCGATTCCTTCCTGTCTGCCGCTTCCTTCCAGGAGACGGCGCGCGTGCTGACCGAGGCCGCCATCAAGAACAAGGTAGACCCGCTTATCGGTCTGAAAGAGAACGTCATCATCGGCAAGCTGATCCCCGCAGGCACGGGCATGCGCGATTACAAGGGCGTCAGCCCGCAGCTCGTGACCGGCCACCGCGAGAGCGACAGCCTCATCGAGGAGACGCGCGAGGAGTTCGGCATCGAACCCGAAGAGGTCGAAAACGCCTGAACGTTTGCGAAATCATCATAACGTCATAATGAAAACAGGGACGCGCCTGCGGGCGCGCCCCTGTTTTGCCGTCTGCCGGGCAGGCGGTCTGCGGGCGAAAGGGCGAGATTTTTTGCGGGAAGAGGACGGAAAAGGGGGAGAAAGGAGCTGCGGGAAGAGGACGGAAACGGGGCTGTGCCCGGGCGGCGGAAACGCACGGGGGCGGGCATAAAAAAGAGCCTGCAAAGCGAGCAGGCGGGAGGCGGAGGGGGACAGGGCGGCGCCGCGGACGGAGAGGACGCGGGGCAGGGGCTGAATGTAAATCGGAAAAACCGGGTGCTTTTTGCGCGAAACGGAGGGATGCCGGATGATCCGGGTTTTTTACGGAGCGACGGCAACCTGATACGAACGGCGTCCGTTGAAGTTCAGAATAGCCGCTTTTGAAGCCATTTTCTGAAAAAATCAAGTTCGGAGGCTGTATGAAACCAATGTTCTCCTCCCTTTTGCTCCGTAAGTTCGCAGCCGAATCTGTCTGCAAATCTTTTTACATAGGTGTATTCGCACAGAGCATCGTTTTCTCCGCGCAAGATAAATGTTTTATGATCCCACGATTTGATCGGATGTTCTTTGACATATGCGTAATACGGAAAATACAGAGGTTCTATATCGTTCTCCACTTTCACTCTTTCCCGGAACTCTTTTTCCGTAATGCGGCAGTATTTCATAAGATTACGGATTATTCGTTCCATGTCTGTTACAGGGGAAAGAAACCACGCGCGTTCGATTTTCTCATCTGCAAATGCAAGCAATTCAAAATAAGCTCCCATGCTGCAGCCGAAAACGGATACAGCCTTATTCTGATCTGCCGCGAAAGAGTACATTGTTTTCAGCTCCCGAACGCATTCGTCGGGCATAATGAACTCTGTTTCATATACTCTTTCCCCGTGCTGCGGCAGGTCAAAGCTGAGAACCTGATAGCCCTTTGCGGTCGCTTCTTCCGCGAGTACCCAAATGCAGTCATCGATTTTTGAAGAACGGCTTCCGTGCGCCGCAATTATCATTTTATCGCCCGGCTTTCCCCACAATACGGAAGGAATGCCGTCAATCCTGATTTTATTCAATTCCATGCCGTTTTTTTCCTCTATATAAACCGAAATTTATTTTACTGCTTTGATCGTGCAGGTCGCACCCCATTTTGCGGAGATCCCGATATGTGAAAAACCTGCCTCCTTCAATGCCTGCATTTCGTGTCCGGCTGTCAGCGGCGTATCATAATGATAAAACGCATGATCGTTTATTCCCTGTTCTGCTTTCAGACGCTGCAGTTCCTCCCTGAAAAAGTTTTCGTCATCTTCCGTCTGCGCAAAATAATCGGTCAAAATAAAGGATCCGCCCGCCGCTAATGCCTGAAATATTTTCTTATATAAAGACGTTTTCGCTTCTTTCGTGAAATGATGCAAAGACTCAACGGAAACGGCCGCATCGTAATGGTTTTTTTCAAAAGGGACGTCAAAATACGAGCCTTGAATCACGGTGATCGCTCTTTCGGGGAATTTTTCTTTTAAGGTTGCCAGCATACATTCCGAGAGGTCGATGGCCGTGACCCGGGCGGAAGGGTTCAGCCTGAAATAGCAGTCAAGTTCCAGACCTGTTCCGCACCCCAGATCGAGGACGGCAGCCCCGTTCCGTACAGGCAAAAGGCTTGCGGTAAACGGATAAAATTCACGGGCGCCGTCAATCGCGTTTAATTGGTGTTCTTCGTATATATCTGATCGCTTGTTGAAAAATTCATCCATCTTTTCAAGCATGACTTTCTCCGGGAGATCGGGCTCCGCCGCTCTCTTTTATCAAATTCATTATACCGCAAACAGACGCGCTTTTCAACCATATGGCGGCGTGAAAACGGGATTTGCGCCGCGGACGGAGAGGGCGCGGGGAAAAGATATTGACGGGCGGGGAAAGACTTAACCGTTCCTCTCCGGGGAGATGCGGGAGAAGTCGCGCGGGGAGATGCCGTGTTCGCGCTTGAACTCGGCGGAGAAGTAGAGAGGGTCGGCGTAGCCGCAGGCATAGGCGACTTCGGCGACGGACATCGCGTGTTCGCACAGGAGCCTGCGCGCGAGCGTCAGGCGCAGATCGCGCAGATATGCCTTCGGAGAAACGCCGTATTCGCTGCGGAAAAGCCTGTACAGGTGCGAGCGGCTCACGCCCGCGGCCCGCGCGAGCGCGTCTATGCGCAGAGAAGAATCCGTAAAGCCCGCGCGCATCGCTTCCGCTACGCGCGCGGAGATGCCCGACCCGCGCTCCTCTCCTGCGGGGAAGGCGTTTATCAGCGCGGAGAACAGCCCGAGCAGGGCGGCGCACCGCTCCGACCGACCGCCCGTGTTCAGCGCACGCATATTCTCGAAGAGCGGCCGGAAAATTCCGCCAGGGAGTGCTGCGCAGACGCGCTCCTCCCGCGTGAACCCGGTCAGCGCGAGCAGCCCGTCTGCCGCGCTGCCGTCGAAGTCCGCCCAGACATACGTCCACGGGTCGCTGCCGTCCGCAATGTAAGAGAGGTTTTCGCCCTTCCAGATGGCGAACATCTGCCCCGCGCCGACCTGCGTTTCCTGCCCGTAAGCCTGTATGCGGCCGCGGCCGCGCAGCACATAGTGCAGGATGTAGCAGGTGCGCGGGTAAGGCCCCACCTTGTACAGCGGCTCGCAGTCCTGCTTCCCCGACCATAAGAGGCGCAAAAAATCATTCATGCAACATTTCTCCATGAAATCGAAACAAAAAAGCATTGTTTGCGAAACATTTTTGTGGTATGCTTTGAGTATATCACGAAAATGCAAGGAGGTCAAGCAATGGTCGTGAACAAACCGCCCCTGGGGTGGAATTCCTGGAATACATATGCGGAAAAGATAGACGAGGCGCTGATCCTCGAAAGCGCGCGGGCGCTGAAGGAGAGCGGGCTCGCCGATGCCGGATATAATTACGTCGTCATAGACGACTGCTGGGCGCTGCACGAGAGGGGAAAGGACGGGAAGCTCGTCCCCGACCCCGAAAAATTCCCCCGCGGGATGAAGGCGCTCGCCGACGAGATCCACGCCCTGGGGCTGAAATTCGGGATGTATTCGTGCAGCGGGCTGATGACCTGCGCGCGCTATCCCTCTTCGCTCGACCGCGAATGGACGGACGCGCAGACCTTTGCGGAATGGGGCGTCGATTTCCTCAAATACGATTACTGCTATAAGCCGCTCAACCGCAGGGGCGAGGAACTGTACCGCGCCATGCAGCTCGCGCTCGCGAACAGCGGGCGGGAGATCCTGCTTTCCGCGTGCAGCTGGGGCGCGGACAAGACGCACGAATGGATCCGCTCCACCGGTTCGGGGATGTGGCGTTCGACGGGGGATATCTTCGACAACTGGAACAGCATAAAGAGCCTGATTTTGCAGCAGCTGCCCATCCTGCCGTACGGCGGGCGCGGGTGCTTCAACGATATGGACATGCTCGTCGTCGGCATGAACGGCAAGGGGAACGTGGGGCTGGGAGGCTGCACGGAAGAGGAGTACAGGACGCATTTCGCCGCGTGGTGCATGCTGCAGTCGCCGCTGATGATCGGCTGCGACGTGCGCGACATGAGCGAGTTCACCCGTTCGCTGCTCACAAACCCCATGCTTCTTTCCATCGACCAGGATCCGCTGTGCGCGCAGACCTTCCGTCTTGATGCGCTTACGGTGGATTTTGACCCCAACAAGCAGGACTGCTGCATCCTCGCGCGCATGCTCGAGGGCGGCGATATCGCCCTGGGCTTCTTCAACCTCTCCGACAGCGTAAAGAACCTGCACTGCACCCTCAACGACATAGGGCTGGGCGTCTCTTCGGGCATGACGCTGGAGATGTGCGACTGCTTTACGGGCGAAAAGCGCAGCCCGATCTGCGGCACCGTTTCCGCCATGGGGCTGCAGCCGCACGCCTGCAAGGTGTACCGCTGCAAGGTCGTCAAGGCATGAGCGCCTGCACCCGCTGCGGCGCGCCCGTCGGCCCGCTCGGGGAAGCGCTGACGAAAAAGCTCGTCAACCGCGGCTGCGAACGGTTTTACTGCCTGCATTGCCTCGCCGCGCAGTTCGGCGTGAGCGAGGAGCTGCTCCGCGAAAAGGCGCGGCAGTTCCAAAGCAGCGGATGCGCCCTCTTCGAAGGGATGGAGATCGGCGACAAAGATACATAAACGACGGCCCCGCCTTTTCCGGAAGGCGGGGCTTTTTATAAAAATACGAAAAAAACGTGGGAGTACTTCTTGCGTCGGGGCGCGTTTTGTGCTATAATGACAATGCGCTCTAACTGAATAACCGACAAGAAAAACGTTTATGGATAGCCATCATCAAGGCATCGGGGTATCCCTTTTTTCCTGCTATTCATAAATGGTTACGGAAGTTAGAGCGCAATCTGACAAAAGGGTACTGCCTGTGCGGGCGTCCTTTTTGCAGAGGGCGCTCTTTTTCCGTGCCGGGACTTTCCCGGCTGTTTCCGCGTACCGAAAAGCTGCGGCAGGTCTGCCGCGGCGCTTCCGGCATGCTCGGCAGGGCGCTTTCTCCGGAAAGCGCTTTCTTCTTTCCGTGACGGGCGCAAAGAAAAAACATTCGGGAGGTTTTTTGCTATGCGTTTCAGGAAAGTTGCCGTTGTGCTCTGCGCGGTCCTGCTCGCGCTTGCCGCCGCGGCGGCCGCCGCGTGCGCGCCGCAGGGTGCGGACGGGGGCAAGAATGAAAACGCCACGACCGTCACCTATATGGTGGACGGCAGGGTATGGCTGGAATTGGAGGTGTCGGACGCTTCGGTGCAGGCGCCCGAGAACCCCGTAAAGGAAGGTTATGATTTCATCGGCTGGTATGAGGACGAAAGTTTCGTCACGCCCTTCGTGCTCGCCGATTACGCCGCATCGGAGGACAGGACGGACATCACCGTCTATGCGCGGTTCGAGCTTTCGCTCGGGGCGGGGAGGTATGAGGACGAGTATATATCCGTCAGCCCCGCGACCGAGGGGAAGAAACACGACGACAGTTTCTATTGGGAATATGCGACGGGCGTGCAGACCTATCTCTACGTCGAACTGACGAGCGCCGATCTCGGCGGCGCGGACAAGGTGGGCCTGCCGCTCAACTTCGACCTCGGCGGGGACGACGAACTGGATTTCGCCGTCAAAAAAGACTATACCTTCGACTGGTACGAGGGGGATTGGAGCACGCCCAACGGCGCGCAGATGTTCAGCCTCGGGTACGGCAGCAACATCCAGCTGCTCGCCGTGAGCGACAGCTCTTCCGTCGTGCACCGCTATCTCGTCGACCTGTACGTTCTGCACGATTACAGCGTGGAGCTGTACGCGAACATCTATGAAACGCAGCCCTTCGCGGAGCTGACCGTCATCGAACAGCAGCGCCTCCCCGCGGACGTGCGCATTTACGAGACCTCTTTCGATTTCAAAGGATACCTCAGATACGACGCGCAAAATGACAGGTATGTGACCTTCGACCGCTCGCAGCCGGTCATGAGCGATCTGAAACTGTACCAGCAGTATGAGGACGTTACGGTGACGGCGGACGCCGACGGCGGCGTTCTGGAGGAAGAGATCGTCATCGAGCCGTACCGCAAGGAGCGCAAGCTGCCCGTGCCCGTGAAGGAAGGGTATGACTTTGTCGGCTGGCGCACGGAGGAAGGGCTGTTTGCGTCCTCGGCGGGCAGCACGCGGGAGAACATGCTCTCCGACGAGACGGACGCGCGTTCGCTGACGGCGGTGTACGAGGCGAAGAAGTATTATCAGAGCTTTTCCGGCGGCAAGACGACGGTGCGCCCTCTCGACGTTTCGATCGAGTATACGGACGAGGACACCATCGGCGAGGTACGTTCGATGACCTATACGCTGAACGGCTCTCCCGTCGAACTTGACGAGGAAAACAGCTTCGCCTACGGCGGGGCGGTCACGCTGGCGGGCGCGCCCGCTTCGGGCAACTTCCGCTTTACCGACGAGGCGGGCAAGGTCGTCGAGGGCGGGGAGATCGCCGCGTGGAGCTATGCGGAAGGGCAGGTATTCTCCCTCGAATTCCTGCTTTCCTTCGACAGCATGGATGCGGGAACGGTCGAAGGCGTATGGTGCGCGCAGGGCGAAGAGCCGCAGCTTCCCGTACCCGAGAAGGAAGGCTTCGTCTTCGGCGGCTGGTTCACAAAGAACTCCCCGTATGCAGCCGGGGCGGAGCAGATAGAGGAGATGCCCGCGCGCAGCCTCACGCTGTACGCGTCCTGGACGTCGGAAGGCGCCGTCGGCGAGGTGGATTACAGCTTAAATACCGACAAGAAGACCCTTTCGGTTTCCGGCTATAAGGAAGGGGAAGAAGTCGTCGTTCCCGAAGTGGCGGGAAACCTGACCGTCACGAGGGTGAGCAACTTCACTCCCGACAGCGGGTCGGTTGCCGCGAAGCTGCACAAGATCACCCTGCCCGAAACGGTGACTTCCGTTTCAGGCAATGCCTTCTCGCGGCTCACCGCCCTCGAAGAGGTCTTTTTCCTCTGCAAGGAGAGCGTGAACCTCGGGCAGTCCGTCCTTCCCCACGTAAACGATACCGTCCTGTACTTTGCGGGCACCTGCAGCGCGGGGGGCGGCAGCACGATCTATTTCCTCGACGAGGAAGACAATAAGTATATAGACACCGACTATACGTGGTCTAACAATATAGGGGTCGGTTCCGTTTATCTGAAGACGGTGACGAATTATCCCGAAAACCCCTCCGCCCTGTATACGAAGGCGGACGGCATCTGGTACAGGCTCACCGGAAGCTCTGCCGCGGTATGCAGCTTCCAGGACGGGCTTTCGGGCAGCGTTACCGTGCCGGCGTCGGTGGAATACGAGGGCAAACAGTATGCCGTCACCGCGCTGGACGAGTTTGCTTTCTGCGAGCTGCACGGGATCACCTCTCTCACCCTGCCCGAGGGGCTGAAGACGATGGGCAGATATGCCGTCCTCAAACTGCACGGTCTGCAGCAGCTCTCTCTGCCGGCAAGCCTCGAAAAGCTGGAGACCCTCTCGGTATTTTCGCTCCTTTCGCTGCAGAGCGTATCCTACGCGGGCACGAAGGAACAGTGGAGCGCGGTGGAAAAGCCCGCGTCCAGCCCCGGGGATACCTGGATAAACGGCGTACAGACGACGATCTCCTTTACCTGTGAAGGAGGCACGCTGACCGAAGCCGAATGGCGGGGGAACGTGCCCGAAGCATAAAGAAGGGAAAAGAAGGACGGGAATGTCAATTCCCGTCCTTTTTTTGCATAAATCCTGTCGTTGCGCCGCGGCGGGAAATGTTCTATAATAGAGGCAGAATAAAAAGGGAGGGGAGGAATGAAACAGTTTCTTGCCATCGACATAGGCGCTTCCAGCGGCAGGCATATCGTCGGGCATCTTGAAAAGGGAGAGCTCGTGACGCGCGAAGTGTACCGCTTCCCCAACGGCGCCGCCGAAAAGGACGGCGGGCTGTACTGGGATACCGAGGCGCTGTTTTCGCACGTCGTGGAAGGCATCCGCCGCGCGATGGCGGAGTGCGGGGAGATAACCTCCCTCGCCATCGACACCTGGGGCGTGGATTATGTGCTGCTGGAAGGGGACAGAGAACTCGCCCCGTGCAGCAGTTACCGCAGCCACCGCACGGAGGCGGTCATCGGAAAGGTGCACGCGCTCGTGCCCTTCGAAGAGCTGTACGCGCACACGGGCATACAGTTTCAGCCATTCAATACCGTCTATCAGCTGTATGCGGACAAAGAGGCGGGGCTTCTGGAACGGGCGACCGATTTCCTCATGATGCCCGAGTACCTTTCCTGGCGGCTGACGGGCGTGAAAAAGAAGGAGTATACGAACGCGACGACGGGCGGCCTCGTCAATGCCGGAACGGGCGCGTTCGATGCGGAGATCTGCGGAAAGCTGGGCTATCCCGCGCGGCTGTTCGGGGAGCTCTGCCCGCCGGGAACGCCCGTCGGAAGGCTGCTGCCCGAGATCGCGGAAAAGGCGGGCGGACAGACGGAAGTGGTGCTGTGCGCCTCGCACGATACCGCCAGCGCCGTCGAGGGCATCCCGCCCGAGGCGCGCGATATGCCGTACCTCTCTTCGGGGACGTGGTCGCTGTTCGGCGTGCGCGCCGCAAAGCCCGTGCTCACGGAGGAGAGCCGCCGCGCGAACTATACCAACGAGGGCGGAGCGGGGTATATCCGCTATCTGAAAAACATCATGGGGCTGTGGCTGGTGCAGTCGCTGCGGGCGGAACTCTGCCCGGGAAAAGATTACGGCACCATCGCGGAAGAGGCGCGCGCGAGCGCGTATGAGGGGCTGATCGACGCGGACGACGCGTGCTTCCTCTCGCCGGAGAGCATGAAGGGCGCCTTCGACGCGTACCTCGCCGCGCACGGGCAGCCGGCGCCGCGGGCGGAGAGCGATTATTTCAGGTGCGCCTTTGCGAGCCTCGCGAAGAGCTATGCCGCCGCGCTTTCCGAACTGGAAAAGCTCACCGGCAAAAAGTACGGCGGGCTGTGCATCGTCGGCGGCGGCGCGAAAAATACATTCCTCAACGAACTGACCGAGCGCGCCTGCGGGGTGAAGGTGCACGCCTATCCCATCGAGGCGACCGCGCTCGGAAATCTGAAAATCCAGGCAAAAATACAAGGAGAGTGAAACATGGAAAAGGCATTCGAACTTGCGAAAAAGCAGTTTGCGGCGTTCGGCGTGGACGCGGAGGCGGCGCTCGAGCGCGTGGCGAAGATCCCCGTGTCCATCCATTGCTGGCAGGGGGACGACATCCACGGCTTCGTCGGCAGCGGCGAACTGACGGGCGGCATCCAGACGACGGGGAACTATCCCGGCGCGGCGAGGAACCCCGCGGAACTGATGGCGGACTTCGACGAGGTGCTCAAACTCGTTCCCGGCAAAAAGCGCATCAATCTGCACGCCATCTACGCCATCAGCGACAAACCCGTCGAAATGGACAAACTCCGTTACGACCAGTTTGAAAAGTGGGTGGAGTACGCGCAGGCGCGCGGCATCGGCATCGACTTCAACCCCACGCTGTTCTCGCACCCGATGGTGGTGGACGGGCTGACGCTCTCTTCCCCCAAAAAAGAGGTGCGCGAATATTGGATCAACCACGTCAAGGCGTGCCGCGCCGTTTCCGCGGAGATCGGCAAGCGCCTCGGCACTCCCTGCCTGTGCAACCTGTGGATCGCGGACGGGTTCAAGGATACCCCCGCAGACCGCCTCGGGCCGCGCCTGCGCCTCAAAGAGAGCCTCGACGAGATCTATTCCGTAAAATATCCCGCGGAGTATCTCGTGGACAGCGTGGAGAGCAAGGTGTTCGGCATCGGCGTGGAGAGCTATACCACGGGCAGCAACGAATTCTATCAGAACTATGCAGCCAAGAGCGGCGTGTGCTGCCTGCTCGACAACGGGCATTACCATCCCCTCGAATACGTCAGCGACAAGATCCCTTCGCTGCTCGCCTTCTATGATAAGGTGGCGCTGCACGTCACCCGCGGCGTGCGCTGGGACAGCGACCACGTCATCCGCCTCGAGGACGAGATCCTCGAGATCGCGAAGGAGATCATCCGCAACGGCGCCGACGAAAAGGTGCTCATCGGGCTGGACTACTTCGACGCGAGCATCAACCGCGTCGCGGCGTGGGTCACGGGCGCGCGCAATATGCAGAGGGCGCTGCTCATCGCCGCGCTGCAGCCGCACGCGCAGATGAAGAAACTGCAGGACGAGGCGAAGTTCACCGACCTGCTCGTTTTGAGCGAAGAGATCAAGACGCTGCCTTACGGCGCGGTCTGGGAAGAGTATCTGCGCCGTCAGAACACCCCCGGCAGCGAGTGGTTCGGCGAGGTCAGAAAATACGAAAAGGAAGTTCTTTCCAAGAGGTAAACACAGATGAGTATGAACGAAAAGGTAGTAAACGCGAAGTTTTTCCGCGAATTCTGCGACACGGCGGCGAATATGTACCGCCTCGGCTGGGACGAGCGCAACGGCGGCAACATTTCCCTGATGCTCGACGATGCGGACACCGCGGCGTTTGCCGGCGAAAAGGTGCTCCGCCTCATCCCGCTCGGGTTCGACGGGAAGGCGCTCGCGGGGAAATATTTCATGGTCACGGGCACGGGCAAGTACTTCAAGAACGTGAAGGGCGACCCCGAGACGAATACGGGCATCTTCCGCATCTCCGCCGACGGCAAAAACGCCGAGCTGCTGTGGGGCTATAAAGACGGCGGAAAGTTCACCAGCGAACTGCCCGCGCACCTCATGAGCCACATCGCGCGTTTAAGCGTCGACCCCGCCAACCGCGTGGTCATGCACTGCCATCCGACCAATCTGCTCGCGATGACCTACGTTCATCCGCTCGATTCAAAGGAGTTCACCCGCACCCTGTGGCAGATGAGCACCGAGTGCATCGTCGTGTTCCCCGAGGGCGTCGAAGTGCTGCCGTGGATGCTGTGCGGCACCAACGAGATCGGCGAGGCGACGGCGGAAAAGATGAAGTCCGTCCGCACGGTGGTCTGGTCGATGCACGGGCTGTACGGCGCGGGCAAGACGCTGGACGAGGCGTTCGGGCTCGTCGAAACGGTGGAGAAGGCGTCGCAGATCTATATGCTCACCGCGCACCTGCCCCGCCTGAACACCATAAAAGACGATGAACTGCGCACCCTCGCGGAGGCGTTCGGCGTCGATTACAGGAAAGATTATCTGGGCTGACCGTTCCGGAAAAGGGAAGGGGGCGGACGCAATGCGTCCGCCCCCTGTTTTGCTGCCGGAAGGGGAGGAAAAAGAGAACGCGCGGTCGGTTCAGCCGAGGATGCCCGTTTCGCCCACGGAGCGCGCGTAGGCGGAAGGGGACATCCCCGCGACGCGCCGGAACTGCTGCGAAAAGTACTGCGGCGTGTCGTAGCCCAAAAGCTCGGAGATCTCCGCGAAGGAGTGCGTGCCTTCGGCGATGTACTGCTTCGCGCGGGCTATTTTCATCTCGATGAAGCGGGCGATGATGCCCTTGCCCGTCTGTTCGCGGAACACCTTTTTCAGGTGCGAGGCGGAGTAGCCGAGGCGGTACGCCACCTCTCGCAGGGTCAGCTTGCCGCCTATGTTTTCGGCGAGCAGCGCCTCTATGCGCCGCACCGTTTCGCTGTGCTCTCTGTCGGGCGGGGCGGCGTTTTCACCCTGCACCAGCGAGATGAGCAGGTTTTCCAGCGTGTTTTTCAGCGTTTGCAGCGCCCCTGCGGGGGCGCCCTCCCGCAGGCGGAGTTCGTACTGATATACGCGGTTGAGCGGCTCGGAAAAGAGATCCCTGCCGCAGGAAAGCAGCGCTTTCAGCCACTGCCGCGCCGCGGGGGAGAGGGTGAGCGGCTGCCCCGCGAGGGGGGAAAGGACGGAAAGGTCTCCGCCGAACCCCGTCACGATCGCCTCGGTGCCCGCGCGCGCGGGGCGCACGTTGTGGAACACGTCGGGCGCGTGCAGCATCGCCTGCCCCTGCCCGAGCAGAAAGGCGTTGTCGCCGTCGCATACCTCCGCTTCCCCCGCGCCGCAGCAGATCAACTCCCAGAAGGGGTGCGCCTCGCCCTCGAACGCGAAGGAGCGCGAATAGGAAAAGTAATGCAGCGAGTACAGCTCGCGCACGCAGAGCACGCTCTCCACGCGCGCGGGCCGGTATGTCTTCGTTCCGCTCATGGCCTGGGTTCCTCCCGTTTTTTTTCTTTCCCTTACAGTATAACACATAAAATGCGATTTGTGTCCGATTTTATAAATTTTTCCGCTTATTCTTACAGGAAACTTTTGCGCGCGCGTGTTATAATAGAAGAAAAAAAGAGGAAGCGACAAAAATGAGCGATTTTGATCTGAAAAATGTCGCCGCGCAGTTCTGCGTGGGAGAATATGTCTCCTGCGAGCGGTACGGCGAGGGGCATATCAACGATACATACAAGCTGACCGTGCGCGAGGGCGGCAGGGAAAAGCCGTATATTTTGCAGCGCATCAATAACAGGCTGTTTACGGACGTGCCCGCGCTGATGCGCAACATCGAACTCGTCACCGATTTCTGCCGCAGGAGCGTGGAGGCGCGCGGGGGCGACCCCATGCGCGAGTGTCTCAACCTCGTGCGCACGCGGGACGGGAAGAACTGCTATACGGACGGCGAGAACTGGTTCCGCGTATATGTGTTCATCGAAAACGCGACGACCTATCAGATCGTGCGCGACCCGCGCGACTTTTATGAGAGCGCCGTCGCCTTCGGCAGCTTCGCGAACCTGCTCGCGGGGTTCGACGCCTCGCAGCTCACCGAGGTGCTGCCCGATTTTCACAACACCCGCGTGCGCTATGCGAATTTCCTGCGTTCCGTCGAAAAGGACGCCTGCGGGCGCCGCAGGGAGGTGGAGAAGGAGATCGCCTGGGTCAACGCGCACAAGGAGCTGTGCGGCGCCATCGTGGATAAGATCGCTTCGGGTGAGATCCCGTTGCGCGTCACGCACAACGACACCAAACTCAACAACGTGATGATCGACGACAAGACCGGCCGCGGGCTCGCCGTCATCGACCTGGATACCGTCATGCCCGGCTCGCTGTGCTACGACTTCGGGGACAGCATCCGCTTCGGCTGCAACCCCGCGGCGGAGGACGAACCAGACCTGTCGAAAGTCAATTTCCGCTTCGACCTCTACGAGACCTATCTGCGCGGCTATCTCTCCGCGGTGGGCGGCGGCATAACGGAGGCGGAGCGTGCGATGCTGCCGACGGGCGCGGTGCTCATGACCTATGAGTGCGGCATGCGCTTTCTGACCGATTATCTCGACGGCGACGTCTATTTCCGTACCCATCGCCCCGGGCAGAACCTCGACCGCGCGCATACGCAGTTCAAGCTCGTGGACGATATGCTCGCCGTTTCCGGCAAGATGCTGGACGCGGCCATGAATATAAAATGAGGTGAACGTATGTCTCAAATTGCGGCAAAGACCTGGCACTTTCTCAAAGAAAACACGCAGGGGACGGAAAACGGCGAATGCCGCTTCCGCTACGAGATCGCGGGCGGATGCCTGCATTTCTGTTTCGAGGTGGAGGACGGCGACATCATCAGCCCTTACGGCAAAGACAACGACGATATCTGGCAGGACGACGCGGTGGAGGTGTTTCTTTCCCCGAGCGGAGATCCCGCGCGGTACAAGGAGATAGAGGTATCCCCCTTCGGCGTGCGCTTTTACGGGGATATCCGCAACCCGGACGGGAATTTCGTCCTGGAAAAGATCGCGCCCGCCTACGAGGCGCACGCCTACGAGACGGAAACGGGCTACCGCGTTACCATTTGCATGCCCTTCCCCGAAGGCTTCGATAAAGAGAAGTTTATCTTCAATGCCTTCCGCCTGGACAAGAAACGCGACGGGCGCCAGCTCCTGTACGCGCTCACGCCCACGCTGTGCGGCAGTTTCCACAGGCCCGGTTTCCTGCGCTGAACAAAAAGACGAACGTGCCGCGTCCCGGCAAGGGCGCGGCTTTTTCGTGCCGGAAATTTTGCGGAGGCGTTTGACAGGACGCCGTCGCCGGAGTATAATAGAGAAAAAAAGGGCGCGGGATCCCGCGCCGAAGGGAGGGTATCGGTATGAAAGTTTTGCTCGTAAACGGAAGCCCGCGCGCAAAGGGCTGCACCTTCACCGCTTTAAGCGAGATCGCAAAGACGCTGGAAGAAGAGGGGATCGCGGCGGAGATCTTTCAGATCGGCGCAAAGCCCGTGCAGGACTGCATCGCCTGCGGCAGGTGCCGCGAGATCGGAAAGTGCGTCTTTGACGACGCCGCGAGCGCGCTCGCCGAAAAGGCAAAGACGGCGGACGGATTCGTGTTCGGTTCGCCCGTCTATTACGCGCACCCGACGGGGCAGATCCTCTCCGCGCTGGACAGGGCGTTCTATTCGGGGCAGCGCTACTTCCGCGGAAAGCCCGCCGCGAGCATCGTTTCCGCGCGCAGGGGCGGGACGGCGGCGTCCTTCGACGTCCTCAACAAATATTTCGGTATCTCGGAGATGCCCGTCGTTTCCTCGTCGTACTGGAACATGGTCTACGGGAAGACGCCGGAAGAGGTGAAACAGGACGAGGAGGGCATGCAGACCATGCGGAATATCGCGCACAATATGGCGTGGCTGCTCAGATGTATCGAGGCGGGGAAAGAGAAGGGTATCTGCCTGCCGGACAACGCGCGCGCCGTGCGCACGAATTTCATACGCTGAACTGCAGCGGTTTACGCAAAGCGGCAAAGAGCGGCGGGCGCCCCGTTACGGGGCGCCCGCCGCTCTTTGCCCGTCATTGTGCATCGGGGCGGGAGGTTTCTCCGGAAGGGGCTGCTTCCCCGGAAGAAGATGCTTCTCCGGCGGCGGGCGCGTCCGCTTCCGCCTGTTTCCTGCGCATGCGCGTCCAGTTTACGAAGCCGTAAATGTCGTTGGCGAGGAACATGACGAAGCAGATGACCACGGAAAGGTAGGAAAAATCTTCCAGCGTGGCGAGTATCCACAGTACGATGAGCACCACGTCGTTGGCGGCGTAGGCGAGGGCGTACAGCGGGCTGCGGCGGAAGGTCAGATAGACGGCGAGGAAACTGGTCGTGACCGAGATCGTGCTCGGCACGAGGTTCGCCGTATCGAAGGCGTCGAGGATAAAGCAGAAGGCGGCGGTGATCGCCGCGGACGCCGCGAACATCAGCAGGATCTCTTTGCCTTTCAGCCGGTTCACCGTCACCTGCGCGCGGTTGCCCTTGTAGGGGTTTTTCAGCCAGGCGACGAGCGCAAAGACCGCCATCGGCATGGTCATGCCGAGGTAGGTGATCATCTCTCCGTAGTAGGAAAAGGTGTAGGAGATGATGCCGTAGAGGATGCTGAACACGACGGTCAGCGCCTGCCCTATGGGGTTGCCCTTTGCGTTGAAGATGAGGGAGGTCGCCCCGATGAGCGAGGCGCACAGCGTGAGATAATTGGCGCGGTCGAACAGGGCAAACGAGAGGGCGATGAGCAGGACGGACGATCCCCACAGCGCGTATTCTGCAGGGGAGAAGTAGGAGAGAAGTTTTTTCATACGGTTCCTCCGAACATGAAAATAAGCACCCTCCGCGCATCTTCAAAGACCTAACGATGCGAGGCGAGTGCTCCGAAAGCACGGCTACCCGGTGGCAGGAATTTTTTGGTTTGTAACAGTTTAGCATATTTTCCGGAGGAAGGCAAGCGTTTTTGAGAGCGAAAAGGCAGAAACGGAGGAGCGGCGCTTTCCTGTCCGGCTTTTTGCGGGGCGCGTTTTCGCAGACGAGGCGGGGAATTTGAAAATTCTGTTGACAATGCGGCCCGTTCGGGTTATAATGAAAGAAAAGGAGGAAAATCATGAAAAAAACAGTACCTGTTTTTGTGTGTGCGCTCCTTTCCCTGTTCCTGTTCGTCGGATGCGGGGGAGGCACCGAACTGACGATCTCCATCGGCAACGGAATGGTGGAAAACGACGGCGTGTCCGTCCGGCTGGAATACGGCGATACCTGGAAGAACGGGGAAAGCATTTTCACCGTAAATTACGGACATGAAAGCGATGCCGTGCTGGCGGACGAGTATTTTCTCTCTTTCTGCGACGTTGACCCGATGTTTGAGGATACTGTAAACCTCCATACCGTCTTTTCCTTCAAAAAGGCAGACCTCGAAGGCCGTACGGTGAGCGGAGGCAGCTTTTCCGGCAGCGCGTCGGAGGTCATCGTCGACGACCTTTCCGCCTGTCTTCCGCAGGGGGAAGGCGTCTGTACCGTCTATATCGTCCTGCACAGCTCGGATACGGATTATTCGGACATAACGACCTTTGCAGCGCACGAACTGACCTATGAATGGCAGGAAGACGGGGTGAAACTCGTAAGAGAATAACGGAGAG
>ERZ1643249.2440-NODE-2440-length-17323-cov-5.669215_pt1 | contig 17323 bp, 18 predicted proteins | sample MGYA00579263_ERZ1643249 | MGnify/ENA primary metagenome ERZ1643249 (study PRJEB29033, sample SAMEA4952264) | chicken gut metagenome | biome: Broiler Chicken; feature: Gastrointestinal Tract; material: Caecum | place: Ireland | collected 2018 | study: Broiler... | reverse complement strand
CGTCCGCTTTGTCAAGAACTTTTTTTCAGGTTTTTTCGCCTCCCGGCTTCCCCCTCCGTCCCTTCCGGACAGCTTTGTTATTATAACCCTTTTCCTATGCTTTTGTCAAGCGGTTTATACCAATTTTTTTTAAAAAATACGCAAATACGCAACTTGCATATTTTTCTTATTTTCGGGCATCCTTTTTCTGTACTCTTATCTGAAAAAGGAAGGAAACGGTTTAATATGAAAAGAACTTTTTACCGGCCGCTTCTTGCGCTTCTGCTTTGCATGCTTACTGCACTTGTTTTTACCTTACGTACGGAAGAATCAACTGTATACGCCTTATCCAAAGTTGGTTCCCGTGGTGCAGAGGTTGAGGCAATTCAAGAACGTCTCAAAGAGCGCGGTTTATATAATGGAAATGTAGACGGCATCTACGGCACACAGACGCAAAAGGCCGTTAAGGCCTTTCAAAAACAGCAGGGCTTAACACAGGATGGCATCGCGGGTCCCGCAACTTTGAAAAAGCTCGGTATTACAATCGGCCAGCTCCCCGCAGCGACAGAGTCCAACATATATCTTTTGGCACGCATTATATCCGCAGAAGCGCGCGGTGAACCATACAGCGGGCAGGTAGCCGTCGGTGCCGTTGTCCTAAACCGTGTGGAACACCCCTCCTTTCCCGACACTCTTTCCGGTGTAATCTATCAAAATGGTGCTTTTACGGCAATCGTAGACGGGCAATTTAATGAACCCATTGCGGATTCCGCTTATAAAGCGGCGCGTGACGCTCTAAACGGCCAAGATCCGAGCGGCGGTGCTATTTATTATTATAATCCAGATAAAACTTCAAACCAATGGATCCGCACACGGCCTGTTATCAAGCGTATAGGGAACCATTTGTTCTGCAGTTGACTGTCAGCGACACGATTTGCACTGCCTTTATGCTATGCTTGAGCAAATCGTATGAAATAAGGAGGAAGTTAAAATGCGGACACGCCTTTTTCCATTTCTGATTCTGCTGTTTTCCGGCATGTTATGCCTTACCGCTTTTCTTTTGCCGCTCCTTTCAGGATGCAGCCTGAAAATGGTTTCCGGCATGTTCCGCCCGGCAGGGATCCCCTTCGTTACAGCAGTAGCTTCAGCCGCTCTATTTTCTGTCTTTCTGCGTATCCTGCTTTATTTTAAAAATAAGCACAGCAGCATATAATTCAAAACAAACCGTTCCGCTAACTCTGCATACACCATGATTTTTTAGCACCCCTGCAAAGGCTATCTTTGCAGGGGTGTATGCATGCGGACAGCCTCTTTCCTTCCGCCATCCGCTGACAGCCGATAAAGCAATATCTTGAAAGAATAGCCGTTTCCCGTCGGCGGAATAAAAAAGCCTGTTACATCAGCATAAAAAGGCTTCGGATAATCCGTTTCCATATTTATGCATCAGCTAATTGCCAATCGTCGGATTAGCCGCATCCATAAAATATTATAGAAAGCAGCCGTGCACATATCATTATTAAGCAGAGATCGATGTTTCAAGGTGTTGCACTTTATTCATATGGCGCAATTCATATTCTTTCCATGCTGCTTGTATAAAACAATATCTCTAAAGCCGTCCCAGTTTTAATGAACCACAGTTTCAAAACCCATTCGTAACAAAGGTGTATATTTTGCTATCATGATTCAGGCCGCAGTTCCCGACGCATATTTTCAGCCATTTCCTGTGCAGTATACTCCCCTGTTTCCTGCGCTTCCATCATACTCTCTGCCTTTTGAGGCAAGGAAGCCGCTGCGCCGGGCTCTTCAAAGGAAGGAGGTGCTTCTTTCACCAGTTCGACATGTTCCTCAATCAGCAAATCCTCTCGAATGGTATTCTGAGGACCCGCACAAACACAAAGGGACGGGTTCACCGCCGCTTCCCGCCTGTATCGATGCACATGTTTTCTTCTATGGATGCCGGCCATGGTTAAAACGGCAACACAGCCGATAAACAGCAGGCCCAATCCGAACAAAATGTACCGGCGCACCGGATCAGACGCAATGCTTTCCGCCATGCTTCCCATTGTGCGGTTTTGCCAGACCAATTTCCCGTCAAAATGCGGATCCGTAAAAGAGATAAACTGCAAAATGCCTTCCGCATTATTATAGTAAAAGCCGGAATCTGTAACATCGGCAACAGTGTATGCCGCCACAGTTCCATCTGAACTGTGGCAAAGAATCATATCGTCCGCTTCCACCAAATCGGGCGTCCGCGTGCTCAGTACAAAAACAGGGCCGTTCCAATCCACGACTGCCGCTGTGTAGCCGAACAACCCTGCATCTTCAGCCGTTGCTAAATAAACCACCATCGCGCTGCCGGCAAGTAAGCAGATGATCAAAAGCACATTAATCCCCGTCAGCAGGCAATGCAAGAAACGTCTCATTTATTTATATCCACCATTCCGTTTTAGTCAACAGAATTATAATATATTTCATAAAGCGCAGCAAGTGTCTTAGAAAAAAAGGAGCCGTACAATCCATGCGCTGGCCAGCAGGCCTGTAAGATCGCCAACTAAAGCGCATGGGATTGTATAGCGGGAACGTTTTACGCCAACTGCACCATAATAAACAGCTACAGCGTAAAACGTTGTTTCAGTAGAAGACATCATGACAGCCGCCGTCCTTCCGGCTATACTGTCTGCGCCATACGTCTGCAAAACATCTTCCAGTGCTGCAAGCGAACCGCTGCCTGAAAGCGGCCGTATCAACGCAAGCGGAGCCGTTTCCGGCGGGATTCCCAGCCACTGAAAAAGCGGAGAAATACAGTTGGAAATTTGCTCCAATCCGCCAGAAGCACGAAGCATCCCTATCACTGTCAGCAGTAAAATAAGGGAGGGCAATATGGACGCCGCAGTCTGCAAACCATCCTTTGCCCCGGCAAGGAACGACGAGACGATATCCACCCGGCGCAACGCACCATATAGCAAAATCCCCGTTACCGCAAGGGGTACAATCCATACTGTCACAGGCGCTGTCTCCTTTTCCATCTGATCGTCGTCTTTGCGGCCAGTCGTGCCGTAAAAAGAGCAGATACACAAGATACCAGTGAAACAATTAATACGGCCGGAAGAATATCAAAAGGGGATTCTGCACCATGGCGCAGACGAAGCATTGCAGCTGTTGTCGGGATAAGCTGAATCGAGGCGGTATTGAGCACCGTCAGGAAAATCATATGATCGGAGGCCACTCCCTTTGGGGCTTCTTTTGCGAGTTCCCGCATTGCAGAAATCCCCAATGGCGTCGATGCATTTCCGAGCCCTAATAGATTGGCCGTCATGTTCATCGCAATCAAACGGACTGCTTCGCTACCCTTTTGAATTCCCCGAAATAAAAAACTGATTACAGGCTGTAAAAGCCTTGATATTTTCTCTGTGAGCCCACTGTCCTGTGCAATCCGCATCAAACCGCTCCAGAGGCAAAGCGCTCCCGTTAGGGATAGAACCAATTCAACCGCATGCGTACTCTCATTTAAAATTGCTGTTCCAATCTTATCGGCGCTTTGGTTCCATATTCCAAAAAAAAGAGAAAACAGCAGCATAATAACGATTGCGATTTTCAATGAAATATCCTCCTATTCCATAAAACTCCATATCATTCTATTCTAAGATATCGTTCTTTAGAAAATAATTTCACATAACATTCATGGCTATTATAGAAATTTTTCTCTTTTTGATATTGACATTGTACATCCTATCTTGTAAACTATACTTGAACATAGGCTGAAAAGGTCGAATCTCGTTCATGAAAGGATTTTGGGGTATGAAGTCCACAGGTATTGTCAGAAGAATTGACAATCTTGGCAGAGTTGTTCTGCCGATCGAGCTGAGACGTACATTCGACATTAACAAAGAGGATCCGGTTGAGATCTATGTCGACAATGAGTACATCTTGCTCAAAAAGTATGAGCCGGCCTGCATTTTCTGCAATGAGGCTGGTAACGTTGTCAACTACAAAGGCAAAAACATTTGCAGAGATTGCCTCGCGGAATTGAAAAAGAGCGCTGAATAAACGTTCGTTTTCCGCAAAGCACAAAAAAAGCAGCGCCGCAGTAGCGGCGCTGCTTTTTTACTGTTCTGAAATTGTCGATAGTCCGCCTCTTAAAAACGTAGCAGCACTTATACACCAAATATATTCATCTGTTTCAGCGTAAATAATATATTCTATTTTTTATATATTAATTCAATATATATTTCTTATTATATATTGATTTATTGTTTAAAACATCTTATAATAAAATAACACATAAAATATTTTTTCTTTTCAAACCAAATCTTTTTGAAAAAGAAGAGAATGATTCCCATGAAAAAAGTACTTAGCTTCTTATTAGCTTTTTCCTTTATTCTATCTCTTATACCATCACAAGTTGTTGTTGCAGAGAGTCCTTTTACCATTTTTCTGGACAAAGCGAAGTTCTATCAAGAGATTATCAAACGTGATGTTCCCTGCTGCCTCTGGAACGAACAAACAGAGCTTTCTAAAACCACGGCTCTTTATGATCCGAACGGACAGCTGAACGGATGCATTTTCGAGTATATTAATGGGAAAACTCCCGTTGGTTACATTCAAATCAGTAATTTTTCTGGAAAACCAGTTTTGGACAGCTATGCGTTAGAAGGTCATCATTGGGCTACAAAACTGAGTAAAGCTGATCGTTTAGTTCGACTTGGCGCATTGGCTTATTACGAAGCAGCAAATCACGGAAGACTCAAATCAATTGATACGCAAGAATATCTTAGCCTTGAGACTGCATCTGCTGTCTACACTCAATTCGCCAACTCCATCTCTTCAAATATTGAAAGTCCATCAAACACATACAATACGAAAAGTATGTACACCCAGACTGTCTTGGCCAAAGGGTATTCCGGCGGATTAACATTAGCAACTTACAGCAATACTGGTGATACCGGCGGAGCCGGTTGCGCACGTATTGCAGCCGTTAACTGCTGTTTATATTGGGCAAAATGCCGTGGAAAGGCCGGGCTGTATTCATCTAATCCTTCCACATACCGCGCTATCAGCAATTATATTATATATGGCGGTGAAGGCGACGTTCACAGCAGTCTTTATAACGGTCTGCGCCAGTACATGATAAGCAAAGGTTACACTCCAACGGTACGCGGCACCGTCAGCGCCAACAATGGCGATTGGCGCTGGGGAACTTTAATCGGTCTTATCGATCAAGGCGTACCGCCGGTGTTGATCGTCCAGATGCCTGCCGGCGCAGGTCATGCTGTTTTAATGTTAGGTTATCAGCACATCGATATAGTCAACACTTTCATCGTCGCAGATGGAAAATCCTCTTCCTACAGTTTTTATTCGACTGCCATTTATAAGCCGCGGGCCCAATACAGCTCCTACAATGGGTGGTGACAGCTATGTATAAGAAAAGAAGCCGATTCTTTCTTCTGGCGGTTCTGCTTTTTACCGCATCCGTTTTCAGTACTGCCGTTTATCTGGCATTCTCCCTTCCAACCGCAACGCTTTCCCAATTGGTGAGACTGCCGGACAAAGCCAAGCTGCAGTCAATCCGGTTGATCGCAGGCCCTACAGCTGTTACAGAAAATGATACGAACCTGCCAGACGCAGATGGTATTGCTGTCAATACGGATCGTTTCATGCCTTCTGATAAATATGCTTTCCGGGATCTCACAGAAGGCGAATTGTTTGAAGAATACCGCAAGCTTTTTGAGACACAATCTTTTCCCATAGAAACACCCGATGCAAGCGGCTGGATGATCCCCGGCCCGGCTTGGTATTACCATGACGCTACAAGGCTTATCTATTTTTTTGATATTGGCGATGAAAAGCGCTTGCTCTATGTCCGCCTTATTTTTTACGAACCGTTCCGTTCCTACTCCAATAGGCCGGCTCATAGCGGTGATCCACCGCACATTTTTATTGACGCCGGGACTGCCTATCTATTGTCCGGGGCGCACAACAACAATCCGGTTTATTACTTTGAAGACAGCTATGAAAATTTTACCATGCTAAACTGTGATGTAATCGGCCCTTCCTCCGGGCCAATGTGTCTCCATGAGGTTAACCGTTTAGCCGAAGCAGGCGCATAAAGCAGCTTCCTTTATTCTTTATCTAAAGATTGTTGGCCATCAATCAAAAAAAGAGGACGCTTTCACTTTGGAAAGCGTCCTCTTTTTTCACAGAAAACTTATTTAATCTCAACTTTAGCGCCGGCATCTTCAAGCTTTTTCTTAATTTCCTCTGCATCCGCTTTGGAAATACCCTCTTTAACCGGTTTCGGAGCGCCGTCAACAAGCGCTTTTGCGTCTTTCAAGCCCAGACCGGTAATGTCTTTTACCAGCTTAATAACGCCCATCTTGCTTGCGCCAGCTTCAGCCAAAATAACGTCAAACTCTGTCTTCTCTTCTTCAGCCGGAGCAGCGGCAGCAGCGCCTGCAACCATAACCGGAGCAGCAGCAGAAACGCCGAATTCCTCTTCGATTGCTTTTACAAGCTCGTTCAATTCCAGAACGGTCAGTGCTTTGATGTCATCAATAAACTTTGTGATTTTTTCAGAAGCCATGATAATAACCCTCCATTTAATTTGATTTTCACATTATGCGGATTCTTTCTGCTCTGCAATCTTATTCAGAGCGACAGCCATACCGCGGATATTGCCGGTAAGCACGCTCAAAAGCTGTGCAACCAGCTGGTCTTTCGACGGAAGTTTTCCAACCTCGATCACTTTGTTCGCGTCAAGAACGTCGCCGTCCATAAAGCCAACTTTAATCGTGAAGCAATTTTTCAGCGCATCCGCATATTTTGCCGCAACCTTCGCCGGTGCAACAGGGTCAGACTCGCAAATCGCAAGAGCGGTTGTCCCCTCAAGCGACGGAATAATCCCCTCAAGTCCTGCTTCTTTTGCAGCAAAACGCAGCATGGTGTTTTTGATAACCGTGTATTCTACGCCTGCTTCTCTAAATTCCTTACGGAGTTTGGTGTCATCCGCAACGGTAATACCCTTGTAATCAACCAAAACACCTGCAGCGGAATTCTTGAGCTTTTCGCTTAATTCCTTTACAAACTGTTCTTTCTGTTTGAGCAATTCTGCACTTGGCAATGGATTCACCTCATTTCAAAACATAATATGAAGTGCTGATATTCCAAAAACAAAAGCCCTTTCCTCCAAAAGACAGGAAAAGGCATCGTGAATCAAAAACGAAATGTGCAATATGCAGCTTTATCGTGATGCATTCCCTCGGCAGGCGGTTATCCCATTACGCTAAAAAGCACCTGCTGTCTTAAAGAATAAACAGCAACTATTATTTTATCGGATTGTATCCGCTTTGTCAAGCAAAATTTATACGCCGTACTTGGTTGTATTCACCTTAACGCTCGGACCCATTGTTGTTGTCAGAACGCAGGATTTCAAATACTGGCCTTTCGCCGCTGCCGGTTTCGCCTTAACAATAGCACCCATCAGTGTCTCAAAGTTCTCGCTCAACTTCTCTGCGCCAAAAGAAACTTTACCGATCGGGCAGTGAATAATGTTGGTTTTGTCCAGACGGTACTCAATTTTACCTGCTTTTGCTTCTGTAACCGCTTTTGCGACATCAGGGGTAACAGTACCAGCCTTTGGAGAAGGCATCAGGCCACGCGGGCCAAGAATCTTACCCAGACGGCCTACAACGCCCATCATATCCGGCGTTGCAATCACAACGTCAAAGTCCATCCAGCCTTCACCCTGAATCTTTTGGACATACTCATCATTGCCGGCATAGTCAGCGCCCGCAGCTTTTGCTGCCTCTACATTATCGCCTTTGCACAAAGCCAGAACACGAACGGTTTTACCTGTTCCGTTTGGAAGGACGACAGCGCCACGAACTTGTTGATCCGCATGGCGGGAATCAACGCCTAAACGGACATGCAGTTCCACTGTTTCATCAAACTTTGCCTTTGCAGTGGAAATCGCCAGGCCAAGCGCCTCCATAGAATCATAAACTTTTGTGCGGTCAATCAGTTTTGCACTCTCATTATATTTTTTACCGTGTTTCATTCTAAATTTTTCCTCCCTTAAAGTGGTCTATAGCGGAATTTTCCTCCCACCAGGGGTCACTCAATCGACAACTTCGACGCCCATGGAGCGAGCCGTACCTGCCACCATGCTCATGGCAGACTCAATGCTTGCCGCATTTAAATCGGGCATTTTCTGCTCTGCGATTTGCTTAACCTGTTCTCTGGTGATTTTCGCAACCTTTGTCTTATTCGGAACACCTGAACCGCTCTCAATACCGCATGCTTTTTTAATCAAAACGGCAGCCGGCGGGGTCTTCGTAACAAAAGTAAACGAACGGTCTGCATAAACCGTAATAACCACCGGGATCAGAAGACCGATATCGTTCTTCGTGCGCTCATTGAAATCTTTCGTGAACGCCATAATATTGACGCCGTGCTGGCCGAGGGCCGGACCGACGGGCGGTGCCGGTGTCGCTTTACCAGCCGGAATCTGCAATTTAATGTAACCTGTAACTTTCTGAGCCATTATTTGCACCTCCAAAAATTGTGGTAGATGGCGGAATCCAAAACAAAGGATCCCTCCCACGGATGCACCGTACAAATTGTACAATGCACTTTTGGGCACGGCTTTTGCCGTACCACAGTAGAACCCTGCTCTTTAAAGGGCCGCAACCTGATTCAACTCAAGTTCAACCTCATTATCGCGGCCAAACATCGAGACTGTAATACGAACCATATTCGCATCCGGGTCGACCGCACCCACCGTTCCGGTAAACCCTTCAAGCGGACCGGATACAACGCGTACGCTGTCCCCAACTGTGTAATTCACTTCTACATGAACCGTCTCAACGCCGAGTGCCGCCACTTCTTTTTCAGAAAGCGGAATCGGCTTAGATCCGGAACCAACAAATCCGGTTACACCGCGAATATTCCGGATGACATACCAAGAATCATCCGTCAGGATCATTTTCACCAGAACATAGCCTGGAAAGATCTTACGCTCCACTTCGCGTTCTTTGCCGTCGTCGCGCATCTCAAGGACTTTCTCGGTCGGCACGCGCACCTCTTCGATCAAATCACCGAGGTTTTGGTTTTCCACAGCCGTCTCGATGTTGTTCGCCACCTTGTTCTCATAACCGGAATAGGTGTGGATCACATACCACCTTGCGGTTTCAGACATGAAATCAGTCCTCCCGAAATGGATTTTAGTAAATCAGGCTGAGCAAGCTGATGAACGCCCAGTCCAAAAGCCAAATGATAAGCGCTACAACAGCCATGCACACGATGACGACAAGCGTATTGTTGATAATTTGCTTTTTACTTGGCCATACGATCTTCTTAAATTCACTTTTCAGATCCTTAAAGTAACGTACTATTTTAGAAAAAGGACCCGGCTTTTTGTCTTTGGTTTTCGCCTTTGCTTTTTCCTGTTTGGTCTCGATGGCGCTATCTTTTGTCATTGATACCTCCACCTTCCGTTACTTCGTCTCTCTGTGAGCAGTGTGTTTCCTGCAGAAACGGCAGTATTTTGTCATTTCCAGTCTGTCAGGATCATTTTTCTTGTTCTTGACCGTGTCGTAATTACGCTGTTTGCACTCTGTGCAAGCTAAGGTAATTTTAACTCTCATTATCGGCACCTCCTGCTACTTTCGGAATAAATTTTGCCTCCCTCATATTAAAGCTAAGGGCGCGCCCAAAAACGGGCACAAAAAAATAAGCCCTCTTTGAGGTATGCCTATTGTAGCACACGTTGCTTCTGCTTGTCAACCTTTTTTCCCCATGTCAACGGGATTTATCGTCTTTTGATACAGTATCTTTTTCAGCGCATGCGACATACCTCTATGAAAGCGCCTTGTTATACAAAAAAGATTTGTTAAGGGCGTTTTGCCTTGACTTTTTAACCAAAACCATTTACAATAATTAAATGTAACAATCCGGCAATTTTCATGATCTGAAAATATGATAATAACTATTCAAAAACACAAAAATTAGGATGGCTAAAAATTCTCCGGCCAAAACAAAACATAAAAAGGAGGTATGCGTGACAAAATGGAACTTTGGATGACGATCGTTCTTTGCGTCATCTCGTTTATTGCATCAGGTGTAATTTTCAGTTTGATTGCCTTTAAAAAGGGGCACTTGAAAGGCGAAGAAGATAGAAAAAAATTCGCGGAAGCGGAAATCGGCAGTGCTGAAGAGCAGGCGAAGAAAATTATAAACGACGCTGTGCGGGATGCCGACGCGAAGAAAAAAGAAACCATAATTGAAGCAAAAGATGAGATTCACAAATTAAGGACAGACGCCGACCGTGAAATCAAAGAGCGTCGGTCAGAGGTCTCAAGACAGGAACGCCGTCTGGTTCAAAAAGAGGAATCTCTTGATAAAAAGATGGATAATCTTGAGGCTAAAGAGGAACTTTTACAAAAAAAGCTCCGTCAGGCGGAAGAAAAGCTGAATGAAGCCGAACGGATCAAAAACAGCCAGATCGAAAATCTAGAGCGAATTTCTGGCTTAACCGCAGAGCAAGCAAAAGAACAGTTATTGGAAAGCTTGGATGATGAACTGACTCATGAAAGAGCCGTGCGCATTACAAACTATGAGCAGCAGCTCAAAGAGGAATGCGAGGCAAAAGCACGCGAGTATATTTCACTTGCGATCAGCCGTTGTGCCGCCGATCAGGTCTCGGAGGCCACGGTCTCGGTTGTTACACTGCCAAATGACGAAATGAAAGGGCGCATAATCGGACGGGAAGGACGCAATATCCGCGCTATTGAAACGTTGACCGGCGTTGATTTGATTATTGATGATACGCCAGAGGCAATTACGCTTTCGTGTTTCGATCCTGTCCGCCGTGAAATCGCGAAAATTGCATTGGAGCGCTTGATTCAGGACGGACGCATTCATCCGACGCGTATTGAAGAAATGGTGGAAAAAGCCAGACGCGAAGTTGACCAAAGGATTAAGGCAGAGGGCGAACGTGCCGTTATGGAGACCAATGTGCACGGTATCCATCCTGAGATTATCAAACTGCTGGGACGTCTGCGCTATCGTACCAGTTACGGACAAAATGTGCTTAATCACTCGATTGAGGTTTCTTATCTTGCCGGCATTATGGCAAGCGAACTCGGTGTAGATGCCAATCTGGCGCGCCGTGCAGGCCTGCTGCATGATATAGGGAAAGCGCTGAATCACGAAATCGAAGGGTCGCATGTTGAAATTGGCGTAGAAGTTTGCCGTAAATTCAAAGAAAACCCGGTTGTGATTCATGCAATCCAAGCACATCACGGCGATGTAGAAATCAAATCCGTATTGGACGCCTTGGTGCAGGCAGCCGACGCGATGTCTGCAGCGCGCCCTGCCGCAAGAAGGGAAAATATTGAAAATTATATCAAGCGGTTGCAGAAGCTTGAAGAAATCGCTTGCTCATATGAAGGGGTAGAAAAATCCTTCGCCATTCAGGCTGGCCGCGAAATTCGCATTATGGTGAAGCCGGAAGAAGTGAAAGACGAGAAAATGATTGTGGTTGCACGTGAAATTGCAACCCGTATTGAAAATGAGTTGGAATATCCCGGACAGATTAAAGTACACCTGATCCGTGAGAGCCGCGCAATTGAATACGCGAAATAACAGCCGATGAATCGGGTTGTTGAAAAAAGGGCCGGATGTTTCCGGCCCTTTTTCTTTCGAAAAATCCCAGCCATCTCTGCCGTTTCATTTTCATATTGGCCGCAAAACAAATTGAAAATATTCTGTTCAAAAAGCAAAAATATGCTGGACTTCCCGTTTGGTTTTTCGTATAATGAAGCCATGAAAAGCCGTTTTCTATTACGGATAATATTATGGGAAAATCAGGAGGATATTATGAAACTGAAGCTGTCTCTCACAGAATCTGCCGAACGTTTTGCCTCACAGATCGAAATGCTTGGTGCTATTACAGATATTGCCGTCACAAATGACGGCCTGAAGCTTTCCTGTGAAAAAGGCTGCGACGGCCTTACTGTCACAAAGGAAAACAATGCTGCACATATCCTTTTTGAAAAGGACGTGGAATTCTTCCGCGGTCTTCTCACCCTTAAGGTAAGAGCCGGCGAAACCTCTTTCCGCGTACATGAAAAGGCGCATTTTGCGTTCAATGGGGAAATGCTGGACAATTCCCGTAACTCTGTTTTAAATATGAAAACCGCCAAAGAGGTCATTATGTACTCTGCCCTTTTGGGCCTTGACAACGTCCTTTTATATAATGAGGAGACCTTTGAAGTCCCTGAGGATCCGTACTTTGGTTATATGCGTATGGGTTACAGTAAAAAGGATGTGCGGGAACTTACCGACTTTGCAAAAGGCTTTGGCGTAACGATTGTGCCGTGCATCCAGACGCTCGCACATCTGGCACAGACACTGCGGTGGGCCTGTCACCGTGATATCTGCGACGCAGGCGATACCTTGCTGGTTGAAGAAGAAAAAACATATGCCTTGATCGAAAATATCATCAAATCCTGGCGCGATTGCGTTGACACGGATATTGCAAACATTGGTATGGATGAGGCGTTTTATCTGGGACGCGGACAATATATGGATAAACACGGGTATAAGCCTCATTTTGAGTTGATGTGCGAACATTTAAAGCGCGTTATCAAGATCTGCAAGAAATACAACTTCAAGCCTATGATTTGGAGCGATATGTTCTTTCATCTGGTGTTCGGCGGCTATTATACTGACGGCGTCATCGATCAAGAGCTTCTTGATATGGTTCCAACAGATGTTATCCTTACTTACTGGGACTACTATTCAACGGATAAAGAAAAATATGACCGCCAAATCAAAAAGCATCTGGCTTTCAAAAATGAAATTGCTTTTGCCGGCGGTGCATGGAAGTGGAGCGGAATTGTCCCTTCTATTGACCACAGTATGCATGTAACGAAGCTCGCACTGGAGGCCTGCCGCGAAAACGGCATTTCCACCGTATTCACAACTGCGTGGGGGGATAACGGCGCGGAAGCTTCCATTATGACCATTTTGCCGGTGCTTGCGCTCTTTGCAGAAATAAGCTACTCCGAAACAGATGTTGATCAAAAGGTGTCCGATAAAATAGAAGCTTTAACCGGATATACCACTTCGGAATTTATGACATTGTGTTCTTTAAACCGCACAACTGAGGTTGATCCGATCGTCCCGCAAAGCAATCCGGCGAAATACCTGTTTTTCCAGGATCCGTTAATGGGCCTTTTTGACTACCACGTACTTCCTTCTTTCCCAGCGCATTTTGCCGCGTGTGCTGAAACGCTTAATGCCCTTGCAAATCGCGGCGAAAAGCTTTCGTATGTTTTCGATACGCTTTCCAAACTTGCCGCTGTGTTAGAACTAAAGTGTGATTTAGGCGTCCAGTTAAAAGCGGCATATGATGCGGATGACAAACCTGCGCTGACCCGTCTTGCCGATATTGTGATACCCGATCTCTTATCCCGCTTTGATGTCTATTACGAAGCATTCCGAACCCAGTGGTACAAAGAGAGCCGGCCAGGCGGCTTTGACGTACAGGATCTTCGTTTTGGCGGGCTGAAACAGCGTATTTTGAACGCCCAGCGCACCGTACGCGCTTATGTAAACGGTGAAATCGAAGCTATTTCTGAACTGAAACAGAAACGCCTTCCTTTTGACTGCCGTACTTCTGACGAGGGCCGCGACATAAATGTCGACTGCAATTTCTGGAATTACATCTCCACCCCGAACGTCAATTCCAATTTTTAAATTTAAAACAAAGCGCGGCAAGCTGTGCGCTTTTCTCTGCTTACCATCTTGTGTCTGCGAAAAGATTTCTATGTTTCTTACAGACAAGCGTCCAATAAGACGTTTGTCTGTAAAATAAAGACTGTGTCCGAACACTAAGGAGGATATCTATGGATCAGAAATATCATCATTTGTATCTTGAAAAAGCAAAAGAACTGGTCAGTAAAATGACAGTAGAAGAAAAAACAAGTCAGCTTTGCTCAGAATCTCCGGCAATTGAGCGCTTGGGCATCCCATCCTATCACTGGTGGAATGAAGGCCTGCACGGCGTTGCACGCGCTGGCATTGCAACTATTTTTCCTCAAGCCATTGGCCTTGCCGCTACTTTTGACCGCGAAACGCTGCGCAACTGCGGACGCATCACAGCGCTGGAAGGCCGCATAAAATACAATGCAGCGCAGAAATACGGAGATCACAGCATCTACAAGGGTCTGACCTTCTGGAGTCCAAATATCAATATCTACCGTGACCCGCGCTGGGGAAGAGGGCAGGAGACATATGGAGAAGATCCAGTACTGACAAGTATTTGCGGCGAAAACTATATTAAAGCACTGCAAGAAGGGGAAGACGACCGTTACATGCGTGCGGCAGCCTGCGCCAAGCATTTCGCCGTTCACAGCGGCCCTGAAGGCGGCCGTCACGGCTTCGACAGTGTCGTGTCAGATTTCGATCTGCACGACACCTATCTTCCGGCTTTTGAATGGTGCGTAAAAAAAGCAGATGTCCAGTCTGTCATGGGTGCTTATAATATGATTAACGGCGTCCCTTCCTGTGCACATAAAGAACTCATTACGGATACCCTGCGTGAACAGTGGGGCTTTAACGGCTATTTTGTTTCAGATTGCGGTGCGCTGGCTGATATGCATATGTTCTGTCTGGTTACCCACACTGCCATTGAATCAGCGGCGTTGGCGCTAAAGGCTGGCTGTGACTTAAACTGCGGACAGGTGTATCTGCATGTTCTGCAGGCATATTATGAAGGGAAAGTGACCGAAGAAGACATTGACCGTGCCGTCACCTACCTTATGGCGGTGCGTTATAAGCTCGGTATGTTTGACCCCACATGCAAGTACAACGAAGAGACCGACTATACGCTGGTCGAATGCGACGCACACCGGCAACTCGCTTATGAAGCGGCCGTACGTTCCGTTGTTATGCTCAAAAACGACGGTATTCTGCCTTTGCAGAAAAGCAAGCTCAAAAACGTAGCCGTCATCGGCCCGAACGCTAAAAACATCCGTGCACTTGAAGGCAACTACAACGGACGTTCCGCAGATTATCGCAATCTTGTAGACGGTGTAAAACGAGTCTGCGGCGATGAAGTGCGTGTAATATATGCGGCGGGCTGCCCGCTGTATCAGATGACGGATGAAAGCTGCGCAGGACCGCGGGACAACTTTGCTGAAGCACTTGCCGTAGCCGAGGCTTCAGACGTTGTCATTCTGTGCATGGGCCTTGATCCATCTATAGAAGGTGAAGAAGGCGATGCGAATAACGAATACGGTGCAGGCGATAAGCCAACGCTCGCTTTCCCGGGTTTGCAGCAGGAATTGATGGAGCGTATCAAGGCCTTGAATAAGCCCATGGTACTTGTGGCACTTGCTGGAGGCGCTCTTGACTTAAGCTGGGCGGATAAAAATGTAAATGCCATCCTTTTCGGCTGGTATCCGGGGGCTTTAGGCGGAGACGCCATTGCCGATTTGATCTTCGGCGTACGCAATCCAAGCGGAAAGACACCCGTTACTTTTTATAAAACACTTGATGAGCTTCCGCCTTTTGACGATTACAGCATGGAAGGTCGCACCTATCGTTACATGAAAAACGAACCTTTGTATCCGTTTGGCTACGGCCTCTCCTATACAACTTTCGAAATGGATGAAGGAACGGTTTCCGGCAGTGCGGAAAATCATGACCTTCAGGTTACAGTCTCTGTCAAAAACGTCGGTGATGTTGCCGGAGAAGAGATCGTCGAAATATACGCCGTGTATGATAAAGAGCGCTATATTACGCCAAACTGCAAGCTTTGCGGGTTTGAACGTGTTTCTCTAAATCCGGGTGAAGAAAAAACGATAACCATCCCACTCGAAACAGAGGCCATCAAACTCACAGATCGGGATGGCACACGTTACATACCAAAAACGGTACGATTCCGCGTTGCACCGCACGCATTCTTAAAATAAATAGGATAATAAATGCAAAACCTTTCCCATGATATTTGACTATTACAATTTAGCCGATTTGTAATGCTCTTTATAATCGTTGCAAATGGTTTTGCATGAAAGGCCGCCTGACAGCGGCAAAGGGAGGGAGTGCCGTTTTAACGCGGCACTCCCTCCCTTTTCTCCTTTATTCCACAACATTCGCATCCATATTTTGTGAACTTATAGGTTATGCAAGCTTTTTTAAAGTATATCCGCTTTTCCGGAACGATTCGATTACATCGCCAAGCATTTCAGCATTGTCTTTTGACACCGCATGAAGCAAATAGACCGCGCCATTATGCGCTGCCCCTGTTACCTTCGGAAGGGCCTTTTCTACACCCATCTGATTGTTTGTATCATAATCGAGATAGGCAAAGCTCCAAAGTACGGTTTTGTACCCCAGCCGGTTTGCAAGTTCCATTGTCCGGCTTGACCACTCTCCCATTGGCGGACGGAACAAAGTCATCTCATAACCAAATGTTTCTAAAACATAATTGTGCAAATCGATTATTTCCTTTGCGGCTTCTTCCATTGAAAGCGTAGGCATGGATTTATGCTGAACACTGTGGTTTCCGACAACATGGCCTTCATCGATCATCCGCCGGATCAGATCTGGATTTTGTTGAACATACGGCATTGTAACAAAAAAGACCGCACTGCATTGTTTTTCTTTCAGCGTATCTAATATTTTTTCAGTATAGCCATTTTCATATCCTTCGTCAAATGTCAGATAAATTGATTTCTCTGTATCCGGCATAATAAAGACCCCGCCATATTTCCCGTATTGCTCTTGATAGCGGTCACAGGATACAGGCCGGTTTCTGTCATCTACTTCCTTTCCCTGCCCCCATCCCTTCTTTTCATTTTCGAGTGCATCTAATCCGGAAAAATCAACACCCGATATGTTCAGGGCCGCGCCCGTTGGCGCGGCTGCATCGGAAGACTCGTCTGGTGTGAAAATGGAAGACAGTCCGGACGTAACATCGGACATCGCATCCGAGACGTCGCTTTCTAACTTAGACATTTCTGAGGACATGCCGCCACTTTCGTTTGTAGAACTTTCCCCGTCTGTTTTTCGGCAAGACGCAAATAAAACAGCGACGGAGCAAAGCGCCAGACAAAGCAGTAATGCGGTAAGCTTTGTTTTCATAGCGTTAAAGATACCTCCTTTTTGGTTCCTATACAGTATGTCCGCTTTCTTTCCTGCTATACCCGCTCTTCCCGTCTGCGGCGGATAGATGTTCTTTCTTCCGTAAGTATAAACGTTTCATCAAACAATCTGCAACAAAATAAGGCCAAATAATACGAATAAAATATTATTTGCGATATACAACTTTATTTTATAT
>ERZ1643249.2439-NODE-2439-length-17330-cov-10.024602_pt1 | contig 17330 bp, 20 predicted proteins | sample MGYA00579263_ERZ1643249 | MGnify/ENA primary metagenome ERZ1643249 (study PRJEB29033, sample SAMEA4952264) | chicken gut metagenome | biome: Broiler Chicken; feature: Gastrointestinal Tract; material: Caecum | place: Ireland | collected 2018 | study: Broiler... | reverse complement strand
GGATTGCTTTCTTCTGCTCAAATTCCGCACGGATTTTCTCTGCCTGTTCTTCTGGTAAATCTTGTCCGCAAGTCGGGCAGATAAGAGAATTTTCGTCAAACTGCTCTGCCTTAATTCTTTCAATATTTTCTTCCGGGTACTCGCGCTCCGAATAGGTTTTCCAATCTTCCTGCGCTTTCTTAATTTCTGCTGTATGCCGCTCAACGCCCATGTTGGCGTGTCTTAAGTCCATTTCAGCCATCCGCAGGTCGTTCTCGGCGGATTTCTTATCCTGTTCCATAGAAAAAATCTCATTATCAAGAGCCTTTCTTTGTTGAACAATTCCCTCGTTCGCCTTGCGGACAATATCCGACTGCTCAAACTTCAAGTCCAGAATATCCTTGGATTTCTGGTCGTAGGCAGCCATCACATCATCCAGAGACTTTTCCTGCTCATCCAGAATGGAAATCTTTTTCTCATATCCTGATTTCTGGTCTACCAAACGCTTTACATCATCATCGACGGAATCAACCGCTTTGCCTTTCTCGTACTTCCATTCCGTCTCTGCCTTTGTAGTGGCTTTCTTCTGGTCGGTCAACTGTTTATTCAGTGTCTTCGCTACGGCTTCAAGGCTGTGTCCGCGTGTGATTTCCTCAACCTCTGTGAACTCTGCGCCCAGAGACTTTATGTACTCATTCAGGTCAAATCCAGCCATCTTTTCCAGAAACGCTCGCATATCCGTGGTTGATTTCAGAGACAGAAAAGCGTTTGGGTTACAGCAGGCAAGCAAAGTTTCCGGCGGGCAGATATTGTCGGAAATAAACTCGTCCAGTTTCTTCTGGTTAAATGCAATCCCGTCCACCGTGTAGCTGTTCACATTGCTTCCAGGAACGTACTGCATTTCTCCGTCCACTCGTTCCCGCTTCTGCTTTGTGATTTTCTTAATTTCTGTTTCTTTGCCGTCAATGTCCAGAACCACGGTTCTCTCTACGTCCACGCCCTCAACTTCCTGTCCGCCCACAATCGGGCGAACATTGTCTGCCTGAGTTCCGTCTGCGTTTTTGCCTGTCAGGACTTCCATAACAGCGTTCATTACCGTGGATTTGCCGGAACCGTTCTTCCCGGAAACTCTGGTTTTCTGCCCGAAATTCGCACGAAACTCACGTTCTCCGTTGAAACAGCGGTAGTTCTGTAAATCTACGGATTTAATATTTACTGTTTTCATCTTCTTCCTCCCGTTTTAATATTTTGTAGAAATGCTTTAATGTGTGGTGATTTCCGGTGTATACAGAACCCAAATATTTTTCGATATCAGGCTGATTTTTCTCTCGTTTTCTTGTAATTTCAAAGCAGTACCGAATAGATCTTTCTACAGAAGATCCTGTTTTTCCCAAACGTCTTCCAATTTCTTCGTATACATTCATCCATTTTGCATTCTTCCATACTGGTTCATCCATCAACATTAGCGCTTCAACGATACATTCGTATCCCTGTGCACATTCTGGAATGCCTATTTTGTCCATGATATCTTCAATCCTTCTCCGGTTCATCTTTTTCCTCCACATATAATTTTGAAATTGAAACTTCATAAGCGGTTCTGGTTTCACTTTCCGTATCACTGATTTTTTTAATATAATTCCTGCTCTGAAATCTTCCCCATAAATCAACCTTTGTTCCAACACTAATCCCGGAAACGAACTTAGCGTTTCTTCCCCAGCATATACAAGGTATGTAATCCGATTTTCCAAATGAGCGGTTTACCGCAACAAGGATATCGCATATCTGTCTTCCGTATGGTGTTTCTCTGTATATAGGCTCTTTACACAAGAATCCTTCCATGAAGCAGTCATTTTCGTGTTTTTCTTCTCCTGGTCTTTCTATTTCTTCTGCAAATACATGGAGCAATAGTTTGCTATTTCCGCTTTCATTTTGCTGGTTATATGATCTAATTTCTCCATTTACGCATAAAAAGTCACCCGGCCATAGTGTTTTGATATCAATCAGACGTTCTGACACCATAATCGGTATATGGTCTTCTGTCCCGCTTAAACGCTCTACAATTATCCTTCCTTCGTAAAATTTTTCTTTGCAAACTTCATGGCTGAGTGTAAGTTTGTTTTCAAGTATTCCAACAATATGTATTCTCTGATTCTGCATTTTTTCTTCTCTCTTTCTTCTATTTTCATGAATGTAAGTATTCCGGAGCAGTATGAAATAAATAGATCAACTGCTATGATTTCCACAGCGTCCATTTTCGTAAAATTCCACAGTAAAACAATCACTGCTACGAATGTAAACAATTCTGCTACAGCGGATATCATATACTTTCTCATCTTCTTCTCCTCTTGACTCTGGTTCCCTTGGATTTCTTTCTATTCTTCTTTTTCCTGATCCGCTGTCCCATTCAATATATCTCCTTCCACATCTTCGTTATAATAGTTGTAACCCTCACCATCCTGAGATACATAATCGTAACTGTTCCACATATGTAGTGAATACATGACTACAACTACAAGCAAAATAACTGTTATGATATTTGAAATCACAAGTAATTTGATAGTTCTCCGATTCTTATCGTCACGTTTTTCTGCGTCCGACAGCATTTCAGAAACAAGTTCTTTTGATTTATCTGCCTGACTATCGAGAATCATTTTGTAAACTTCTTCCCAGTTTTCCGGTTTCTTATCTTCTTCCATACAAAAATATCCTCCTGAAATTGTTTTATTTGCCAATCACAGGAGAACATGGTATAATTCTTCTGTAACTGACTAAGTGTGGTTTAGTTGGTTACACGCTCCGGCGGGTGGTTCCAGCACCTTCCGGGGCAATTCAATCTTTTATCATTAGTAGACGGGGTTTCCCGTCACCCTTGTCGATAAACGCTCTGTAAAGGTAATGTCCTTTATCTAACAGAGTGTTTATTGTTTTTATGTCATCAGCAGCTACCTCCTTAGTTCTCATGGAGTCTCTCCATGGCCTTTTCTATCTTCTCTCTCAGATACTCCGGAAGCTCATATTCTTTAATCGCTTCGATTGCAAACGGAACATATTTATCTTCCATATATTCAATTCCAAAACACCCGGCTTGTCTTATAGCCTGATTGTAAATATCTGCGTATACTTCTTTTTCTACATCTGTTCCCGGGAGTGATACACACTTCACTGCTTTCTGCTCTATGTAATACATGACTTTACATAGGTTTTTAATCTGCATATTCATCTATCATTCCTCCAAACTAATTTCAATCCTATGTGTCTCACGGTTGTATGAAACAATCATCTTGTCGCCATACCTATCTTCCAACGTTGCTTTGTTTCCGTTCATATGAAGTACGAAATATTTCATATCAAACCCTTGTTCTTCCATCCATTTCCTAATTGTATATTCTGCAATGCTTTTTGCACCTTTCATCTTATATTTCTCCTACTCTTAGCTTCTTAAATATTTTCTTTAGAGTTCGACTTACATTTGCCTGTGTTTGCCCTATATCCCTGGCTATTTCTTTTTGTTTCTTCCCTTTGATCCATTGATCAAGTATCATTCTTTCTTTACTTGTTAGCCTTTCATTTGAAAGAATGCTATGTACTGTTTGATTATCTTCAATTTCTTGGAAGTATTTCTCAGTGTTCAAATCATACAGCGTATCTTCTATTTTTAATTCGTCATTCTCACCACACGCTACCACTGTTTCAATCGGAACATCTAAATATGTCTTTTTAGCTCTTCTCAATGCATGAAGAATTTCTTTTTGTATACAAGCCGCCGAGAATGAGCTAAACTTAAATCCCAATTCCGGGTTAAAGGAATCTGCTGATTTTACAAGCCCAAGCATTGCAATAGCCACCAGTTCATCAGAATCCATCTGGCCGTCAAATTGCTTTGCTATATGTAAGGCAAGCCTCATATTTCCTTCTATCAGCCGTTGGCGATTTCTCGCATTCCAGCTTTGGAATATTTCTCTTTCTTCTTCAGTTGTGATCTGTGGTGGAAGGTTTCCTTTGAAGCAAATCATCTACATTACCATCTGCGCATTGCAGTCTCTAATCAGCATTCTTGTGTTACTGCAAGGAGTCCAATTCTGAATGTAGTCAACGGCTTCTTCGAATTTGAGTCGTGGGATATTGTTTCTGGAATTTACATGGAAATAATCCTTGATGTCGTGGTTGCATTCCGAAAATACCTTCTTACTAACTTCCCGATATGCGTTACTATCTTTCCCGCCAAGAGACTCAATCACAACCTTTGCAACCTCCTTTTCCAGAACCCTCTGCTGGCCGTAATCAATATTCATGGTGTTTTCCAGTTTGGAAATTCTCTCTTCGTGTCCATCGATCATTCCGAGTTGGACACGCATCATTTCTTCTGGAGTCATTGGCTTATTCGCTCTGAAATAAGAATCAACAAGCTGTCTTTGCACTGTCCACGCCAAATCATCTGTAAATGATTTCACCAACATAAGATATCCACTTTCCGAAATCAGCGTTATCTCATTCTGTTGTCTCAAATCCATATCGCCAATCGTTGTCCGAAATTCGGACGGCGATATTTTAAAAAGTCCGTTCCTTCAATAAAACGATCTCTGTTATCAGAGAACCTTTTTCTTGCAGTTCCTTCCGGTCTTTCGTGCACCGTATCAATGTCCTTAAACGTAACGACTCTCTTTCCGTTGTAAGTCTTAACTGAAATTTCGTGATTCCCAATTTTTTTCAACTCGTTCATCATTCCACATCTTTCCTTTCCAGAGTTAATTCCCTGTTAACTATTTAGGTAAAAAAATATTCACCATATTCAGAAAGTTCAATATCAAGCATTTTCGCCCATGTGTCCATATCTTCCTGAGATAAACCTGACTTGCAATTCAGCTTTTTCGAGACACTTACGATAGATAGATCAAGATGTTCGGAAAAATTTCTGATACTACCATATTTTTCAATGATTCTGCCTCTTAATTTTCTGTATTTATACGGCATTTTCTTTCCCCCTTTCACATACCAAAAGTTTACTACTTGTTAACTGCTTTGTCAATACATTTTGTTAATTATTTTTTAACACTCAATTGAAAGTTAAACAACATTGTGTTATAATTCAAGCATAGGCAAGTACATGAGCTTTATAGTGCATGAGATAAGGGAAATGAAAAAAAGAAAATAATTTTTTGGAAAAGTCGTCTAAACGGCTACGTCATGCACTAGAAATGAACGATATGAAGCAGCAGGAGTTAGCAGACAAATCCGGTGTATCGAAAAATTCGATTAGCCAATATTTGGGCCAAAGATCAATTCCGTCCAATATCAGTGCTGGTAAAATGGCTACAGTATTAGGAGTAAATCCCATGTGGCTTATGGGATATGATGTACCGATGATAAAAGAAAACTCCGATTCGGACGCAGGATTTGACAATATATATCCAATAGAGCTTCACAGAATACCGGTTTTAGGTTCTGTTGCTTGTGGTGAACCAATACTAATGTCCGAAGAAAGGGAGAATTATATTATGTCTGGAATGGACATTAAAGCTGACTTTTGTCTTATCGCAAAGGGAGATTCCATGATAAATGCGCGTATCATGGATGGAGATGTAGTTTTTATTCGCAGACAACCCGTCGTTGAAAATGGTGAAATCGCTGCTGTTGCTATTGATGATGAGGCAACACTGAAAAGATTTTATCGAGATGGAAATACCGGAACCATTACATTAGTAGCTGAAAATCCGGCGTATGCACCAATGGTTTTTACAAAAGAAAGCCAAAAAACGTTTACATACTTGGAAAAGCGATTGCGTTCCAGAGTTATGTGAAATAAAACAATTCAAATAATTTATTTAGATGCACGAAAGATAATCGCCGTAAGTTGGAATTGTTTTTCGTGTGTTTTTATTTAGGAAGGAGAATACAAATGAATTTTGAAGAATCAGGTACAATTTCGATCCCAAACATCGATTTTCCTATCATATACTTCTTGTTGAAAGAAAATACTGTCGTATATGTAGGGCAATCAAAAATCGGCGCTTCAAGACCGTTTTTACATAAAGACAAAAATTTTGACCAAGTAGAAATTATGTATGTTCCAGAAAGCAAATTAGATGAATACGAATCGTATTATATAAAAAAATACGCTCCCTCGTATAATCAAAAATTGGTTGGTAGTTGTGACATTGGAATAAACTCTGCGAAATCAAAAATACGAGAACAATTTGGGGCAAAAGACTTTACAATCATTTATTTGCGTAAATTAATAAAATTTCTAAAAATCAAACCATATGAATTTAATGGTTTTTCATATATTAGCAAGAATGACTTTGAATTGATCATAAATTTCATAAATGAGAAATTGAATGGATTGCGGCCCACGGATTGGAAACATCAGCTAAATAAATTGGTGAATTAAAAAAGATTTATATAGAAATCAGTGGAGGTATTTATGAATTATAAGGAATTATTATATAACAAAGATAACGTACTGTCTATATATCCGGAATTGGCGGTTGTGCTTAATACTTATGATGAAATCAAGTTTTCCAGCCAATCAAATAATGATAAAAAGAAAAAGCCTGATAGGAGTGGTCTAAATAAGGCGATTGTTATTAATCAGATAAACTACTGGAACGGTAAAAATGAGAACAAAAATAGAAACTTTTTTGATGGGCATTTCTGGTCTTATAATTCATATGCCGGATGGTCTAAAACAAATTTCCCGTTTTGGTCTCCAACAACAGTAAAGCGTATTTTTAATTCTCTTGAAAACGATGGTATAATTATTTCATGCAAAAACAATAGGTTAAAAATCGACAATACAAAATGGTATAGGATAAATTATGAAAGATTGCAGGAAATAATAGACATTGTTGAAAAATATCGATCAGAAACCAATGCAAAAGACGTTGAAAATCATGATAACTGCCATAATGATCATACGTCTGGTCATAATGACCAGATCACCGGGTCAGAATGCACCGACAAAGAGGTCAGAGTGACCAGACCATTACCAGAGAATAACAACAGAGAATATTCTTCAGAGATTAAAGATATAAATGCGTTTAATTCTAAAGAATCAAACGCTAATAATATTATCAATGCGTTCAATTCTTCACAGAAAGAACGAGCACCATTCTTGGACATGGATAATTGCACTTTTGATGAAGTGAAAAACCACTATGCTATTCGATGTAGGAATATTGCAAAAAAACATAGTATTGGTAATGAGAAAATGATTGATGATGTATCCAGTATGATTGCTTACTTCTGCCAGGAATACTATAAAACGTTTGATGAACATCACCCTGTTCTGTCTGATAGGTCGCTGGAGCGTGTATTTGTCAAGTTCTGCTATCCGCCAGATCTTCTGGAAGATTATGATATTTATGCGTATGAGGATTATAAAGATTTGATAGATAAATATTTCGACACAGAATACGGAAAATATCAAATATCAGGAATTGTTCCAGACTATTCCCTGTCCCATTTTATGTCGGATGAGATTAGGACAAATCTCTTGAAAAATAAATTCAATATTCCATATTGAAATATCAATATATTAGTCCCTGAACTGCTTAGAAGTCCCTAGAAACGAATTTAAAGCTCTAGGGTAGGGATATACAGGATGGGGGGTGCGCCATATTTGGAACGATTAGGCGTATCAGAGCATAGGATATTGGCATTTCAATCCGATGGAACAACTTATAATTTTCCCGCTGATACGTTTAGACCACTTGAAATATTTTCCATTATTCTGTATAATCTGCTTATATCAAACGATAGAGGAGGAAAAGATAAAATGGCTAAAGAAGGAAAAGAAAAAAGAAGGGGAGTTGCTTAAAAACTGTACTGATTATAGTTGTAGTTATCGTTGTTATTGGTGTGATTGGAAGCATTGCCGGAGGGAATGAAGAATCCAATGCAACAGATGTTGCGGATAATGCGTCTAATGTTACAGAAGAATCTTCTGAACCCATAGAACAAACCGAAGAAGAACAAATAGAATACACCCCTGCAACAGTAAATGATATGATGGCAGCTCTTAATGCAAATGCTTTAAATGCTTCAGACACATACAAGGATCAGTATCTTGAAGTAACCGGTACTCTTGGAATCATAGATAGTAGTGGAAAATATATAACGCTTATGCCGGACGATGATTTTGCTATTGTTGGTGTGCAATGCTATATTACAGACGACTCACAGCTCGATATTGTAAAAACACTTTCCACGGATAGTACAGTAACAGTTCGTGGAAAATGCACAGATGTCGGAGAAGTCATCGGATACTCATTGGATATAGATGAAATCGTGCAGTAAAATAGTTTATAAGATAGATTGGAATATTTATGGTTTCTCCCCGGCTGGTAACCGGGGAGATTTTTATTACACTCTACACAGTTTGTAAATAGTGTTTTTTCCTGCAATACCATCACAGGATAATCCATTATCTTTCTGGAATTGTTCTACGGCAGTTTTGCAACCATTACCGTATTTTCCTGGAGATTCACATCCTTTAGGATCATATCCATTACAGTACAATGCAGCTTCTACGGCGGTCACCATGTATTGAGATTCTCCCAGTCTTACCGTATGATTTCCAATAGCAGCCTGTGTCTTAGGTCCCCAAATCCCATCTTCTTTTAGACCCGACTTATAATCGTGGTTGCATGCTGCCTGGAATCCTTTGATAACTCCGGCCCGTGTCTTAGGCCCCCAGATTCCATCTGTGGATAACCCCGCTCCGCAGAAATTATTCAAATGCTGCTGTCCCTGGCTGATGAGATTATTTTTTGAAGATGGCGCAGGACTTGGAGCAGGAGTAGGTGTAGGTTGTGGCACTGGATCTGGTGTAGATCCGCCTCCGATCTCTGCCGGGAAGTCTCTGTAGCACTCATTCATATCCACATTACCGCTGATTCCGTTTACTTTTCCAACACTGGTATACTGCCACATGTCTTCACCGAATCCTGGCTTATATTTCTCCTGTATCTGTCCATTATTGGTTCCATACCCAGCGCCCCATCGTGTGAACCGATCAAGCTGACCCTTAATCACACGGTTATGCCAGTCCCTATTGTAGTATACACCGCACCAAAATCCGACTGCCTCAATCAGGTCTCCAAAAATCTTCGCATTGGCCACGGCAGCTCCTTCAATTCCTGCTTGTTCCAAATCATAGTACACAGGGAAAGACAGCTTACGGCCTTTGATTAATCTTAAAACGTGCTGGGCCTCGCTCCGGGCTTTATCTGCATTGTCGGCATAGGAATACAGATAAACTCCATAGGGGATCCCCAGACGCTCACATTCTGATACATTTCTACTCCACTGTTTATCATCTTGGCTGGTCATATCCATTCCATAGCCACAGCGGATAATTGCTCCCTGGATTCCTGCAGCTTTAACTGATTCCCAGTTAATAGTTCCATTATGTTCACTTACATCAATAACTCTCATAATCGTTTCCTTTCTGCCGGTTGCGCCGGCGCAAAAATAATATACATTTTGGTTAATAGTTACTTCGTTAAACTCCGCTTTGACAGATACAGTGTATAATTCTAATATTCTTACCAATGCATTAAATATTGATGTAAACAACCCTCTTGCTACAGTAAATATGCAAATGGGAAGATGCTATACAAATCTAGGAACCCAAGGAATGCCTGATGGCGTAAATGTTGCATGCAGAAAGCCAGTCATGAGATTTGACCAAAACAATATATTAGTTGAGTTGTATGAAACGTCTCCCATTTATGGACGAATTTGGATTAATAAATATTCTAAAAATGCTGGTAAATGGCTCGGATGGAAAAGTATTACTGCAACTTGACTACCAGTTTCTTCCAACCCACGCAGATTCTGAAGACCAACGGCGAAGCACTCTTCCGGCTCCGCTCAGTTCAATAAAAAATTGTACCGCAAATCCAGTGTTATCGGGTTTTGCTATGTGTAGCACATACCACCAGGAACTGTCTGGCAAGTCTATTTGGTGTGCTACATCGCTATCAATAATAAAGAAGGACACGCCTCCCATAAACAAATTATTGACATACTCAACAGGCTTAGTCCTCTGCAGATTATCTATTTTATTGATCAAAGCGGAGTTTAGTGATTCAAATTTAGCGGTAAAATCATCATTTAGCCGCTTCCCCATACTTGCTGCCAACGGCCTTGTCGCATCTGCACTAGCTAAACTGGCAACCGGTGGGCTGAACACATAATCCTGTATATCCGCACAGAATTTAGCAAGCTTTCCAAATGCCACCGCAAGGCTGTCTCCGGACTGAATCCCAGCCCTCTCTGCAGCCTGCTGGAATGTTACAGTTACATTGCTTCCATCGCCGCTTTTCTTCAAAAAATCATTTTCTATTTTTTGAGACGAATAAGCCGTTGAAGATGATGGAGAGCTGTCACTAATAACAGTTCCGTCAACTGCTTCTTTAAAAGCATCTATAATTTCATTTGCCTCGTCTGCTGCCTGATTTGCCGCTGTTGCCGCACTACTGGCCTGAGATGTGGCGTTTATCGCATTCTGTGTGGCCTGGGTTATAGAGCCGAGATATTCTTTTTCAATCCCGGCCAATGCCTGAGACATAAGTCCTTCCATATTCTGATATGTAGCTAACTGCTGGACATCGCCAGCCCCAAAAGCAAAGAACAGTTTCTTTGTATCTGTAGTAGCGCCAAACTCAGCCGGAAGGAACTTAGACTTGTCCATCTGGCTTTCAAGGCCACGTCTCATCTGGATTGTCACGTAACTGTTAGAGCGTGGTGTAGCTTCTAACGGCTGGGCTACCATGGTTCTTATTGACATATCATCAGCTCCTTACTAACCGAGTTTTTCAGCTATTTTTGAATTGATTAAGTTTACCGCCTGCTGGATTTCATCGTCCATTACGATGAAATTGCCTTTATTGTTTTGAGAAACTAAATCGCCGGATTCAGAAATTTCCGAATAGGTATATGCAATTCTATCTCCTTCTCCAGTTACTAAATGCGTAAAAGATGTTACCTTTTTCATACAAACATTCCCTCCAATTCTTCGTAATATTTAGTCACGTCAAATGTGCTGTTTTCTATGTATTCCTGAGTTAACAGGTCAACCACTTTTAATCCTTCTGTTTCATAGTTTATTTTCTCTAATTCTGGTTCTGATCCATAAACTTCAAGTCGTTCGTATTCATAATTTCTCTGCTTAACCTTAACTTCCCATGCGAATTTCAGGTTTTCGGTGCCTTTTACAAGAAAGTATTGAGGAGCTTTTTCTTCTACCCATAAATCTCCCTGGCCTTCTTTCTGTAAAAAGACTTGATACTCACAATTTGAGTTTACGCTCTCTAAGAACACATCATCAAAAGAAACATAGCACTCTCCGTTTTGGTCTGTAATTCCCTCTCCAACATCTCCAAACATAGGGGATGAAAATTCATAAGAATACAGTTTTCTGTTAGAATAGTTCTCTGTATCTACAATTCTGCTTTTTTCTCCACTACAGCCAATATTTCCCCAGGCATATATATCGCCTCCCGAGGTGATATGATCTTCTGTCATAAATGATTTTATAGTGTTTGACGAGTCATATATACGAATTGCATCTTTAAAAACAGCAGTTCTTGCGTAATTATACGGTACAATTCCTGATGGATCTTCAGATACATATACAGCATTTGGGCTAATGTAAACTGAGGCATTTCCATCGCAAGTTGCAAGGCCCGTACCAGAAATTTTTGAAAAGTTGTCTTGATAATGAATTCTAATATCTGCGGGAGTTATAGCATTTTCAAAAGAACTTCCGCTTTTTAGACTAATTATGGAATAATTTTCTGTGCTTGTTATAATGCTTATATATCCGCCGGTAATAATAGCATTATTGCTGGTTATCGTTCCAGAAAAACTACCTGTAGCTGCCGATAAACTTCCAGAAAATGTTCCAGTTGCGGCTTGTAATGCCCCTTTAAAAGTTCCTGTAGCTGCCGACAAGCTTCCAGCAAAGCTACCTTGATTAAAATGCACCCCGGTGTTATCTATATATCCTATCTGTGTTCCGGAAGCATTATATATACGAAGGATTCCATTCCCATTGCTTCCACCGCCAAGGATAAGCGTTCCACCCCTAATTCTGTCCGCAGACATATCACCAGCATTAATCCAATCTGCATTGATTCCAACAGCAGTAAGAATTCTCACAATCGTATCGCCATCAACTGTCATTCCGGCATTATATGTCTTGCCACCATCAGTAGAGACTCCCCAGGCCTCGGCGGTCATCTTCCAGATAATATCTGAGTCCGCAAGCTGAGGTTTATTATGTAGATAGTAGATGTTGCTGCCATCTGGCTGGGTTTCTATTGTAGTAAATGTACCGGAAGAGTTATTTATTCTATTGGTTAGCTCTTCAATAGCCTGTTCCCTGTCTGTCTTTTCTTTTTGGATTTCTTTTCTAGCGTCTACATATGCCTGTGTGGCTTGAGAATATCTTGAAGCACTATTCCTAGCCGGAGATTTCGCTTCACAGGATATTGTTTGAAAATTCCCGGGCTGAAAAGTATTTGTGGTTATAATGGTATTGTATATATTTCCTTTTCTATCCGTTAAGATAGCTGCATCTCCAGGCTCTATTGTTGGATTTGATAGTGTAGAGCCGGAAAACGGGCGAAATCTCATACCATTAATTTTTACCCCCAAATATCCGGCAACCGTTGACGCAGTTCCTTGGATTAGCTTATTCCCTTCGATTGCAAGCACGTACCCGTCAGTTCCGGATTGATAGGATACATTTTCTTTTCCGTCTTCACCCTCTATTTCTTCTGTAACTCTGACTCCCGTAATTACTACATCATCTGTGGTTAAACTCAATGTATTCCAGGAATATAAATGATGATATCCACGTAATTCTTCAAACGTTCCACCATCATAAATATTTCCTGCTGTCCATGGCGAAAATGTTCCGCCTGACACTGTATTTTCATTGGTCCATGGAGAGAATCGCCCTCCGTCCAGATGCTGGATATTTTCTAACACATTCATGTCATACCATGAAAGAACAAGCCGTCCATATTCGTCAATCGTGCAATATTTACATGCGATCTGAGCTACCCATTGCAGTACATTGCGGAATGTAATGGCTTCATCTGCAGGTTTTTCATTTACAACAAAATCATCATTATCAAAATTTACCGTCTGCAAAGTTACATCGCATACTGAGCAGGCATCTCTGACAATTTCATTGAGTGTCGCTGGATAGGTGAGGTTACTCTTTGAATACGTTTTGTCAAATTTATACATGTTGTCATAAGCTGTAATGGTGATGATTGACCCGTTATAGCTTGTTTCATTCACTGTATAAACTCCATATGTCAAAGATTCGATTGTATTATCAGGGAGTTTTAATCCGACTTTAACATTATCAATTTTGGCATTTGTAAAATCATAATCGGAAAATTTTTCTTCGATATTATTTAATGTTAAAGTAAGCTGCCCTATTATTACTGCGCCTATATCAAAGCTACCGTTCGAAGAAACCGCATTCTCAACTTTAATCCCATTATTCCAAAAGTCCGAATTGTCAATATTTATTATCGTAGAATCCGATAATATTATCCTTGCGCTTTTAATATAATTTCGATTTCCTTTATATAACTCATTTTTAAATGCCGTCGATACGTTCTTCATAGCCTACACCTCTATGATGTCAAAACTTATGGACTCATACAATTGCTTACCTACCCACCAGTACTTTACCGGAGCGCTCCTATCGCCAACGTAAAATGTGCGTGTTTCATCTGTTCCTGACATAGCATCTGGATAGGTTACGGAAATATTTTCTGGGTTAAATGCCTGTAAGATAAAAGCAGTTGTTGACCGGTCTTTCATATTCCACTGCAACGAAATTTTTCTCTTTTGTCCTACACGGTTTTTATGCATAATCGTATCGTCAGTACGTCCGGATTCAGACGCTGAAATATCCTGTAATCCCCATGTAAAAACAGAAGGACAGGGAACCGAAACCCCGTCCACAATTAGCATTGCCATATGTCTACCTCCAATCTTTTGAGGTTAGCGAACACTCCCTTTGTGTCCGGTAATTTTGACCACAAAAAAGACACCCGCAATTAAGTGAGTGCCTTTTGCATAATCAAAATGTTAAATTTTCCATATTCCATTTCTCCTCTTTATAATGGCTTTAATGATTTCGAAACAATTCATCTTTAGTAGAAAACAAAAAAGAGCTATGGAAACTACCAGTTCCGACTCTCCCAAATATTTTGGTTTCGGCTGCTAAGGTGTTTCCTAGCTCTTATTGCGCTATACCATTATTTGTTTAGAACGTATTCTAACACTTTTTTCTAAAAATCAATATCCAAATTTTATTGTTGGATTATTCCGATAATCAATCTTCTGTTGTCCTCTTGTAACGGCCCTGGCAAGGACTTCATCACTTTCCGTTTTAAGTTCCGCATATACCGTGATCGGTGTCTGATTTTCTTGATTGTTCATCATAGCCATAGCCACTCCCTGAGCCACAGCATTTGCAAGCGTTTCTTCATCAACACCAATGTTTCCGCTTTCCATAATGCTATCAGCAATCATGCTCATAGTTCTGCGGTTTTCCAGGGGTAATACGGCTTCTTTCCCAGCCTCTCCGATACCAGCTAAGGTTGCTTTTGTGAAAAGACCGCCTTTGGCGTACCAGCGGATTTTAAAACTGGGAATTGAAAAACTGAAATCTCCAAAGTCAATATAATTCCAATCCCAACCTATATGCGGAAGCGGAATATAAAGATTAGAAAATACCGACTCAATATTCCAGGCGGAATTATTTGCGGATCGTTCTGCGCCTGATAACGTCCTGTCAAGGCTATCCATTGTACGGTCAAGGTTATCCATCATATTATCCATAGCACCTTGCATACGGTCTATAATGCTATCAGCCATTCTACCGACAGTCTTTAATGCATCTCCAGACTGGCTATCAATACCATTGATCAATCCTTTTCCAACATTCTCACCGATTCCTTCTGTAATACGGCTAGGGCTGTGGGTGTCAAAACCGTCTGTGAATCCTTTGATAATATCTGTCACAAATTCACCGACAGTTTCCCCTGCATCATTCCAAAAAGAAACGATTCCTTCTATGAATCCTTTTATCATATCTTCGCCAATTTCAAGTAATTTAGCTGGTAAACTTCCAAAGAAATCAAGTATTCCGTCCCATATGCTTCCAAAAATATCTTTAATTCCTTCCCAGGATTTTTCCCAATTTCCAGTAAAAACTCCACTTATAAATTCGGAAAAACCAGAAAAAATTCCTTGAGCTGTTTCAATAACTGCCGTCACTGTCTGAAATGCTGCTTCAAATACAGGTCCAATTTCTGATGATACCCAGTTGATAAAAGGTTTTAAAATATTATCCCAAAGTTCCGAAACAACATCAATCACCGTCCCTATAGCCGGTATAACAATATTCTGTAAAATTCCGCATACAGCTTCCCAAACCGGTCCAAACTGTTCTGCCAAAAATTGTGCTATAGGTTTAAGTAAATTTTCCCAAACACCTTGTAAAACTTCTGCTAGTGCTGAAAACACCGTAACAAAAACATCTCCAATAAAGCTGCCTAATGGTTGTAATACATTTTCGTACAAATCCAAGAACACATTTTTTATTCCATCAATGATCGGCGAAAAGGTATCTGATAAAAATTCGCCAAACGGCACAAGAACATTTTCCCATAAATCTTGTAATATAGGAGCTATTTTTTCCCAGTTAGTAATGATAAGAACAGCACCCGCCGCAACAGCCGCTATAGCAATGCCAAATGGGCCAGTCATAAAAGTAGATAGTCCTGTTAATGCACTTGTAATTCCAGGAACTATTTTTCCAGTAAAAAACGGAAGCAATTCAGAAAAAGGAATTTTGAGGCCATAAACCCACTCAATAGCATTTTGAGCAATATCAACAAGACTGAACACTCCCTTAACAGCAGTAAGACCAGCCACAAATCCAATAATTACCTTGCCTGATGATGTATCAAAGAGTCCGGCCAGCATACCACTAAAGGCTTCCCACAAAATCGTACCAACTTGTCCGATGATCGTCAGCCAATCTATATTAGAAAGGAATTGTCCAATGCCTCTTCCTAATCCTTCCCAATCTGTTTCTTGTGCTACTCTTGCAAAAGTTCCCAATAACTCTGTAACAAATAAACTGAGTGTAGCTCCTGCCGTCGCCCAATCTATGCCATTTATCATATTGTTTAAGCCAGTATAGATATTTACAGCAAGATCGTCCCACTCAACAGTAGCAACAAAATTTCTGAGTACCTGAAAAGCTCCATTGATTCCATTTGCAAGTGTTGTTCCAATTACTCCAAAGTCAATTTTATTAAAAATTCCATTAAAGGCATTTCCAAGAGAAATCCCAAGTTGCTCAAATCCCGTAAGTCCAGCATTGTTTTCTTGTGCCATCTGTGCAATAAAACCTGAGAACATATTCCACGGAATCATAAAATAATTTCCGAGAAGATTTCCAAGGTTTGTCCATTGGATTTCGGAAATAGCTCCCCTAAGTCCTTCTGAAAGTTTTGCTCCAAGATTCACAAAGTCAAATCCTTCAATCAATTGATTTAAAGTATTGACAATAGTATTAACTCCTGCACCAACTGTTTTTCCCATCAAATCCCAGTCAATATGATTCACAAGACTATTCAAGGTTTGAGTGAAGGCAGAGGTAAATGCAGTAATTTTAGGGCCAACATTCTCCCAGTTAATCGCATCGTAAATCGCCTGCATACCTTTATTAATTCCCCAGGCAATTTCCTCACCCAGTCTATCCCAGTCATGATCAAGAAAGGCATCACGTATTCTTTCAGCCCATTCGTTTACGGCTTCTGGAAGCTCGCTTTTCCCCAAAGCGTCTGTAATGCTGTCAAGTCCTCCGAGCCCACTTCCTCCTCCAAGTCCTCCAACACCACCGCCTCCAGAACCACTAGAAGGCGTAGAAGCATCAGGTACAGATGTATCTGACAACTGATTTAATTCATCAAAGGAAAGAACAGACAATGCTTTTTTTAAATCTTCCGCCGCACTGGTTGCATCATCCAGCCCTCCGGCTGCGGTATCCCCGGCAGAGCCTAAATCTCCTAAATCAGAAGCCGTATCCCCAATGCCAGCTAAATCATTTACAATTCCACCAGAACTTTGAGGCTTATATCCGGTTAATACATACATAAAATCCCGAAACGCTTCTGCTGCTCTTTGAAGAACAGACATAAGCGCATTTAAAGCCTGTAAGGCTGGTAGGACTGCTGCTATTAAGCCTTGTCCGATAGTTGCCGAAAACTGCTGTACATTAAGCGTAAGAAGTCGCCATTGAT
>ERZ1643249.2437-NODE-2437-length-17339-cov-8.381798_pt1 | contig 17339 bp, 27 predicted proteins | sample MGYA00579263_ERZ1643249 | MGnify/ENA primary metagenome ERZ1643249 (study PRJEB29033, sample SAMEA4952264) | chicken gut metagenome | biome: Broiler Chicken; feature: Gastrointestinal Tract; material: Caecum | place: Ireland | collected 2018 | study: Broiler... | reverse complement strand
TTCGGGACAGGCGGTCAGGCCGCCTGCCTGGGCGCGGTCAGCATCTCCAACGCCGAAGGCAATAACCGCTTTTACGGCACCTACCACGAGGTCAGCATCCTGCCCGCCGCATTGCGGGACGAACAGATCCGGGCGCTGACAGAATGAGGGAAGTATGAACAACAACGAAATCATGAGGGAGGACGCATGACGGCAGAACAACTGCTGCAAGCCATTCGGGACTTGCTTTTCGGCGGCGGGGCGGGGCTTGTGGTGATTTTGAGCTTGATCGAAATCACCCCCGTCAAGGTGAACCCCTGGCGGGCCATTGCCAGGGCTCTGGGGCGGGCCATCAATGGCGAGGTGCTGGAATCCGTTGCAGAAGCCAAAAAGGCCCAGAAAGAGACCCGCAGGGCCCTGGATGAGCACATCCGGGCGGACGATGAACGCAACGCGGATACGCTGCGGATGCGCATCCTGCATTTCAACAACGAACTGCTGCGGGGCGACCGGCACACGCGGGAAGATTTTATCGAAATCCTGGCCGTCATTGACGCCTACGAACAGTATTGCAAAAATCACCCCAATTACCGCAACAACCGGGCCAGCCATGCCATTGCCAATATTGGCCGGGTGTATGACGACCGGCTGAAACTGCGGGATTTCCTGGGCGAAAACAAAGAGGATTGACAAGAGGAGGAAACACCCATGTACGACGTCAAAGTTTACTCCCTCAAGGCCGAGGGCAGCCGCCAGATCACCGACCACTTCCGGGTGTACGAGTTCGCCTGTTCGGACGGCTCGGACGTGGTGTTCGTGAGCCAGGCGCTGGCGGACATCCTCGAAAACATCCGGGTGCATTTCGGCAAGCCGGTGCACATCAATTCCGGATACCGGACCGTCAGCTACAACAAGACCGTCAGCGGCAGCAGCTCCACCAGCCAGCACTGCAACGGCCTGGCGGCTGACATCCGGGTGGAGGGCGTCAGCCCCGACCGTGTGGCCGACTATGCCGAGCAGTTGCTGGGCGATCATGGCGGCGTGGGCCGGTACAAGACCTTTACCCATGTGGATACCCGGGCCAACAAGAGCCGCTGGAAAGGCTGACTTGCAAAGTTGCTGCAAGTTGTTGCAAATTTTGCAACTGTAGTTAGCAAAGGTTGCAACACTTTTTAGTTTCTGTTTTGATTTTCGTTTGATTTTTGAAAGGAGCTGCCATGAATGTACATGAGCTAACCTTGCAAAATTATACAGCCGCCAGCGGTTGCCCGTCCGCCTGTCAGCCCATCCTGTACCTTGGTACGGCGGGGAGCTATGGCAATGAGCAGATCAATGTTGTGCTCGGCGAAGGCTGGCAGGGACTGACCGTCAAGGCCGTGTTCCAGCCGAGCGGCGTGCCTGTTGTCGTCCCGGACGGCGGCGGTGTGATCTCTGTACCGTGGGAGGCCACGCAAAGCGTGGTCGCCTACCCCAATGGCCGCATCTCTTTTCAGGGGTATGTTTCCGGCCGGCTGGTCAATACCTCTGACGTCCCCTTTACCGTGGGCGGCAGCAGTGCCGGCTCTGACAACACCCCCGCGCCTACCCCGGACGAGTTCCAGCAGTTTGTGAATGCTGTCAAGTCGGACGCAGACCGGGCCACGCAGGCCGCAGCCGACGCTGAAGCCGCCGTGCAGGAGGTAACGAACGCTGGGACACAGGCGGTTACAGACATCGGCAACGCCAAGGACAGCGCGCTGGAAGCCATCGACGCGGCGCGTGAAGAGGCGGCAGGAAGCATTTCCGCCGACGTGGAGGGGGCCAAACAAGCCGCCGCGGACGCCGAGCAATCCGCCGCAGATGCCGAACAGTCAGCCAAGAATGCCGCCGACACTCTTGCAAACGTCCAGGCTGCCGGGAAGTCCGCTTTGGACGACATTGCCACTGAGCGGCAGAATACGCTGTCCGATATCCAGAACGAGGGGGCCAAGCAGCAGAGCGCCGTTGCTGGCGCAGGCACTGCCGCGCTGGAAGCCATTGGGCAAACGGAACAGGCCGCGATCAACCAGATCAAACAGACCGGTGAAACGCAGGTCGGTGCGGTACAGTCCGCTGGGACAACCCAAATCAGCCAGATCAACAGCGCCGGCGCCGCCCAGGTGCAAGCGGTCAAGGACGAAGGCGCGGCGCAAACCAGTGCGCTTGACGATGCTGCGGCAGCACACAAAACAGAGCTCGAGGCCATCGCCTCTCACCCGCCCCAGCCCAACACCGAGACCGGCAAGTGGCAGGTATGGAACGCTGAGACAGGCGCATATCAGGACACCGATGCCTTGTATCAGGGCGGCTATTATACGCCTGCCGTATCCGATGACGGCGTCTTCACATGGCAGGGCAGTCAAGCCGGTATGCCTTCGCTCCCAAGCGTTAACATCAAAGGTCCAAAAGGTGACAAGGGGGACCCCGGTCTTGGCGTCCCCTCCCCCACCCAATCCGATGCTGGGAAGGTACCCACCGTCAAGGCCGACGGCTCCGCCTACGAGCTGGCCGGTCCGTATGCGCCCCTTAGTGCGGCCATCCGACCCACCGCCAGCGGCAACCCGGTCAACATCACCGACAGCGTGGAGTGGCCGCTGCTGGGGCTCAAGGTCTACGGAAAATCCGTCCAGGACGGCACGCCGTCGCCTGAAAATCCTGTGCCCATCGTGAGTGCTGGGAATGGTGGCAGCATTGTCTTGACCGTATCCGACGGCGCAGGCCAGAGCCAATCCCTCACCATCTCCACGCCAAACGGGCTGCCCGGTATCCCCGTCCGTTCGGGAGGGAACTATACCGATGCGAACGGGCAGCAATGGGTGTGTGACGAGGTGGATTTTGAGGCAAAGAAAAAGACTCTGAATGTTTATTTCTTACACGTGAGAGAATATCTTTCCACCTTGGCAAGAAGCACTAATTTGAATGGCGACACATACTATATTGCCCTGCCTATCCTAACGATTCCTACCTATGGCGACGGGAGAACGTCAGGTATGCTGTGCAACTACTTTAATGCAGGAAACGCGTATAGAGATGACGTTGCTTTTGATGCTGCAAATATCAGATTAAACCCGATCAATCAAAATTTCCGTTTTTGTTTTGGCCCCACAGGAAACATGCCCACACTAGAAGAAGCAAACGCGTGGTTTGAGTCTCACGATGTGATCGTAGCGTATCCTCTTGCCACCCCCACCACCGCCCCACTTTCCGACGACGAGCTCACCGCCTACCGTGCCCTCCACACCTATGACGGCGCCACCGTCGTCAGCACCGCCGAGGACGTAGCTGGGCTGGAGGTTAAATACGTAGCCGACGCACAGAAGTACATTGACGATCGACTGGCCGCGGCGGAATCGCATATCCAGGAAATCGCAGCCGCACAACTCAATGCCCAGACAGGAGGTTGATACCATGACCCTGAGTTATCGGACCATCAAAGAGGAAATCGAAGCCGGGCGCTATACGGTCAAGCGCGCGCTGGAGATCATCGGCGTGCAGCACGCCCGCCAGCAGATCACCGACGACGAATACAATGAGCTGTATAGCATGGCCACAAACCTCGACGCCAACAACGCTGATGACGAGGCCTCCATCTGGCGCACCCGGGTGGAGCGCCGTCTTGCCGACCTTGAGGAAAGTGTGGGCCAGTTGCTTGAGGGCAGCGGCGGGGACGAGCCTGCGCCGGATGCGCCCGACGGCAGCGCGGACAAGCCCATCGAGGCTTACCGCGGCATGACCTACTACAAGGACAGGTACTACCTTGACCCCGAGGACAGTAAAACCTACCTCTGCACCCGCGATCGGGACGACGCCCCCGGCACCGGCCTTGCGCTGTACTACCTGCCGCATGAGCTGGCGGGCATCTATTTCCAGTTGACTGCTTAATTTTGAAAGGAGCATACTATGAACACCAACATCACCGCCGGCACCATTGCCCGCCTGATCTGCCTTGCCCTTGCCCTGGTCAACCAGGTGCTTGTGATGACCGGCCATAGCGTCTTGCCCATTGAGGACCAGACTATCGAGCTGATCGTTACCAACGTCTGGACGGTCGCCGCCGCCCTGTGGGGCTACTGGAAAAATAACAGCTGGACACTCAAAGCCCGCAAGGCGGATGTGTACCTTGCTGACGAAAAGAAAAAGCTGTAACAGGAGGTACATATCATGAACGAGCTGATCGGCGGAATTTTCCTGTTGGCTGTTACCGCAGTGGGCGGCTTTGCCGCCGGTGCGCTGCGACAGGTGGCGGCAGCCTACACCGAGAACCGGCTGCTGGCCGAGATCGCGGACGCTGTGGCCGATGCTGTGGCCTGCACTTCGCAGACCTACGTGGACGAGCTGAAAGAGCTGGGCAAGTTTGACGAGGAAGCCCAGAAGATCGCCGTCACCAAGGCCCTCGCGGCCTGCATGGCGTCCCTGAGCGAATCTGCTAAAGACTTCATTACCAACAACTACGGCGACATTGCCACCTACCTGACCCGGCGCATCGAGGCGCAGGTCAAAGCGCAGAAGCTCTAATATTCGGAGACAACCCCCGTCACCATCGGCGCAAGCCTTTGGCGGCGGGGGTTTGCTGTTTGGGCTAAAAAATTTTGGATTGCCTCTTGACATTTGAGCACACGCAAAGTATAATAAATGTGTGCTCGAAAAAAGAGAGGTGAGAACGATGAGCGCAAAGATAGGTCGGCCAAAACTGGACAACCCTATAAACATTCGGACAAGCGTTCGGCTTGACGCTGAAACAGACCGAAAACTGACCGAATATTGCAAAAAGCATCATATAACCAAAGGTGCAGCGATAAGAGAGGGCGTTCTGCTTTTGCTGGAAACCGAAAATTAAAAACGGCAACGCCGCACGACCAAGCACAAGCGTTACCGTTTCCGAAACCGGAGGCCTAACCTCTAGCTAAATCTATTATAGCAGACCTTAGACCTCCCCGTCAACCGATAACAACCCACCGCCTATAGAGGCGGGAGCATGTCACAGAAAAATAGGAGGAAATGAATCATGAAAAAATTAGTTTGTGCAACTCTTGCGGGCCTTTATCTTGTATCTGGCCTGACCGGGTGCAGTGGCAGCAGCTCGTCCAGTGAAGCCACTATGGGTTATTCCACTGCCACAGCTCCTGAAGCGGCTATAGCTTCTTCTTCGCCGGAGGTGCAGGCAGCGCCCGAGCCGGAAGCGGCAGCCTTTGCCGTTGGCGAAACATCTACATTGGGCGACTGGGGAATTACAGTAACCGGGTTTGAGGTGAAAGACCGGATTGATTCGGACTATGGCACGTATTTTAGCCCCGAAAACGGGAACCGCTTTGGCGTGGTGAGCCTTACCGTAACCAACAACGGGAAAAGTTCTGCAAGCTTCCTGCCTTCGTTTAGCTTGTCGGATGATGTTTCTGCAAAGATTTATTTTGGGGACGGCTATGAATATTCTGCAACATCCCTTTTGGGGCACGACCAGGACATGCACGACGCAACCCTGAACCCCTTGACTTCGAAAGAAGGAATCATTGCTTTTGATCTCCCGAACGCTGTGACAAACAGTGAAGATCTTCTGGTCTTTACCCTCTCGGCTGGATCGGAAAGTGTGACTTACGCCCTTCGGTAAACAATCAGGCTGTGCGTGTGTCCCCCTTCTGCACACGGCAGCATTAAACCCCCATCTATGCGTTACTGCATGGGTGGGGGTTCTTCTTTTTGCTGAATAAGACGGCGTGTTCCTATGCCTTTACGCTGGGCGCCTACCGTCTCTTTGATTTAAATTGGCCGCAGTCGCTTTGCTTTATGCGGCCTTTTGTGGTATCGCCGGGTTACGGCTTGCTCTGACTATACGCTCTGTAATCCAGCAAGTTACCAGCAAGTTAAACCTAAACTGTACGCTGTATCGCTTGTTTCCGTTGCTAATTGACTACGGATTGACTTTGCGGTAGTCTATTAGCTCTTTGGCGGGTCCCGGAGTGGATTAGGCATAGTTCTCCTATCGTCAGAAGAACATATGCCTAGACTGCTAGCTCCCCGGCTGGGGTGGCCCATCGTCTCATAGAACACACGCATATCCAGGCTTTCACTGGAAGGAACCAACACCCCTATACCGCCCAGAGTGTGCTTTTCAGCGATTCCTGTTCCCACAATCGGTATCTTCCTTTAATCCGTCGGCACGTTGTTATTCCAAACGATTTAGCCGCCGAGCGAACGCCCACCTCTTTTTTATTTGCGCGTAAAGTGGTATAATAGATTCACAAGCCCTGTGCCCCTGGCGGATGCTTTGGGGGCAGGCAGAGGGACCCTTTTGCATACCCCCGGCGCGGTGCGACGCGTCGGGGGCTTTTTATTTTCTGAACCAGTGGGTAAAGCCAACGGCCTTGCCTTCAATGGTAGCTTCCGCCATCTTTTCCCCTATCAAGATGATGGATTCATATAATATTGCAAACCCGCAATGCGGAAACGCAAATTTTTCAAAAAATCTTGCAAAAATGTATTGACTTATGGAAATGCAAGATGTATAATAGCGTCAGAAAGGAGGCAACGACCAAATGTTCAACAAAGACCACTTCCAGGCGAAATACATTGAACATGGGCTGAACGCAGCAGACGTGGCCAAAATAATGGGCATCAATCCTGCGACTTTATCCCGCAAGATGAACGGCGAATCCGATTTCACTCGCAGTGAAATTCAACTTTTCCGCTCTAAATTGGGACTGTCCGCAAGAGAGATCGACTATATTTTTTTCTGCTAAATGAAGGAGGACACCACCAAATGAACGAACTTATCAAAGTAACTTACGACAACGATCGCCCGGTCGTGTCGGCCAGGGAGCTGCACGACTTTCTGGAGGTCAAAACCGCTTACAAAGACTGGTTTCCCAGAATGTGCGAGTATGGCTTCACCGAGGGTCAGGACTTCAACCCGCTCAAAAATGAGCAAGTTCAAATCGAGGGAGGACGCGCGGTAACGCGCCACATTTTGGACGCCGCCCTGACCATCGACATGGCCAAGGAGATCTGCATGATCCAGCGCAGCGAGAAGGGCAAGCAGGCCCGGCAGTATTTCATCCAGCTTGAAAAGGACTGGAACAGCCCCGAAAAGGTCATGGCCCGAGCGCTGGACATTGCCCACCGGGAGCTGAACACCCTGAAAGCCGCCAATGTCGAGCTGCTGGCCGAGAATGAGCGCCAGCAGCAGATCATCGCCGACTTTGAGCCGGTGAAGCAGTATGTAGACACCATCTTGCAGAGCAAGGACGCCGTAACGACTACGCAGATTGCCGCAGATTATGGCATGAGTGCCAAAGAGCTCAACCGCATCCTGTATCAGGAGGGCGTGCAGCACAAGGTGAACGGCCAGTGGATCCTTTATAAGAAGCACATGGGCAAGGGGCTGACGGTATCCCGCACCATCCACTTCTATCATCATGACGGCAGCCCCGACACCAAGATGAACACCTGCTGGACGCAGAAGGGCCGCATGATGATCCACAATATCCTGACCGGCCGCGGCATTGTGGCCCTGATGGACCGAGAGAGGGCGTAAGAATTGAAGATTGAAATTTATAACACTTCTGGCCGCAGGAAGGTGCTCATTGATGGCAATCCCGTTGAGGACAGGTTATTGTCCGTCGATTTTAATCTCAAGGGCTGGGACGATCCGATTGTGAATCTTTGCTTTCTGCCCGATGAATTGATAGTCGACGCGGACGATTGCAAGATTATCAAAAACAAAGCAGGAGAGGGAGCGTAACCCATGATCAACACCACCGGCCTTTCCCAGTACGCCATAATCAGCGCACTGGAATATGTAGCTGGCCGCAAGCTGTGGTATCTGCACGCGCAGAACGGCTGCCGCGAAAGCTGGGCCTGCGTCGACCCGAACGGCGAATGGGTGCAGGTGTTTTTGGCCCCGGAAGGCTTTGACGAATCCCTGTTTGACAAGGCGTTTGGCTGTGGGGCGGCACAGCGGGCCATCGACCGTGCGAAAGGAGGCGCAGCGCCGTGAAACGCGAACCGGAACTGGACGCGATCTACCATGAACTGTCGCAGCGTTACGTCCAGATGATGAGTATGCAGGACGCCTGCCGGGAGCTGAACTTCAAAAAGCCCGAGACGGTGAAAAAGGTTATGCCGGCCGGCTGGATCGGCGCCAAAGGCGGGCTGCGGATCAAGACCATCAGCTTCGCCCGCCAGCTGGCGGAAATGAGCGACTAAAGGAGGACACCATGAGCCATTTTTACATCCGCAAAGCCGGCATCCTGCTGGCAAAATCCGCTTTCCTTCTGTGTGGGCTCGGGGCCATCTGGATGATGTTGAGCCTGGTAGAGCCCGGCGGCGTCTATCCCTGGTGGCTGGTGGTATTGGCCAGCGTGGGCGCCTTTGCTTTGGGCTGCGTATTTCTGCTCGGTGCATTGATCGCCGAAAGCGAGCTCAAAGAGGATATGGCCCGGGCAAAGCAGGTGCCCGTCCGCAAGATCGACAGGAGGCACAGCGCATGAGCGCCGCCAAAGAGCCCCAGCCCCTGGGCAGCACGTCGGGCAAACGCGGGTACATCCGCATCTGCGTTGTCTGCGGCAAGCAGCTTCGGGGTGTAGGCAGCCACACCAAGTACTGCCCCGACTGCCGGGCCGAGGTCAACCGCACAAAGAGCCGTGAACGCAGCCGCCGCAGAAGCTTTTGAGCTTGAACAAAAAGCCAGAGCGGCCCGGCCGCAGTACACCGGCCCCAGCGTCCGCAACATGGCCGCCCTGGCCGACGCCGCCGGGCTGAGTTACGGCCAGTATGTGGCCAGGCACACAAAATAAAAGCGGCCCCGCCCGATGGACTGGATCGGGCAGGGCCAAAAGGTGAGCTTTTGCAAGTGCTCACCTCGATTATACATGGAGGTTTGATTTTATGCAAGCTAAAAATTGCGCGTCCATCAACGCCCGGTTCGACTCGCACAAAGGCGGCCTGTCGGCGAACGTCTTCGGGAGCAACATCGATCTCTGCTATCTGCTCGGGGTCCTGATTAACCAGATAGCCATATCCCATGCGCGGGTCACGGGCTGCACCGAATCGGAGGCGCTCGACATGACCCTTAAAAGCATCGCATTTGTAGCCGAAAAGGCTCCGAGCAAAGGAACGACGATTGACCTTTCCCGCAAATACGAGGAGGCCAGCCATGACGGAGAATGAGCGCATGACCCACCAGCGGGTCAACGGCATCAAGGACGGCTACTGGAGCGCCGCCACCAAAGCAGAGCTCGTGCAGCGGCTGGCGGCCTATGAGGACACCGGCCTCGAGCCGGGGGAGATCAGGCAGCTGCTGGCTGCAGCGGCCAATCTGGCAAAGGAGGACTAACCATGGAGATGGACTGGATCAGCGTCAAGGACAAGCTGCCGCCGTATGGCCAGCCTGTCATCGTATGCCGCCCTTATAGCAAAGATCAGCTCAAAGTGGAGCAGGGCTGCCGGGACCTGGGTGACTGGTGGCGGGTGTACGGAACCCGCACCAAGCGTGTCACCCACTGGATGCCCCTGCCCGAGCCGCCGAAGGAGGTGTGACCATGCCATGGCAAGACGAACCCCTGTCCCCCAGCAGCCCGCCCGGTGCGGGCTGCCCCACCCCAAGCCCGCAGACTGCGCCTGGTGCATCTGGCGGGACGGCTGCCCCCCCCGGTACGCCGGACCCGTATGCAGTCCCCAGCCTGCCGGACAAAGCCCCCGGCATCTATGAGACGCTGGGCCCCCACGGGCCGCTGCGCCGCATCGTGGAGCTGGCGCTGCGCACCGGCAGCGGCGCCGGGGAGCTGGCCGCACAGTTCGCGGTGCTGCTGGACGCCGGCTTCAGCACCGGGCTGCGGCTGAACCAGATGACCAGTTCCGCCAGCAGCCTGGCGGGGCAGCTGGGCCGGCTGCTGGCCTGCATCGACGTGGTGCTGGCGGCGGCCTACACGCCCCAGGCGGTGCATGACCGCGCCGAGGACCTGCGCCGGGGGTACTACCTCGAGTACCAATCCCTGCTGCGCCAGGCCGAACAGAAGGGCCTGCCGTCCGATTATACATCCGCGCCGCTGCGGGATGCACAGCGCAAGGCACAGCGCAAAGCCTGCGGCCTGCGGCGGCCCGACTTCATCGAGAAAGGAGAACCCCATGCGTAAGTTCAAGATCACCGGCGGGGTGGTGTCCGCGCCGCTGAAGGTCGTCCTCTACGGGGTGGAGGGCATCGGCAAATCCAGCTTTGCCGCCCGCTTCCCCCAGCCGGTGTTCATCGACACCGAGGGCGGCACCGGCCGGCTGGACGTCCAGCGCCTGCCCGCCCCCGACAGCTGGCAGATGCTGCTGGACGAAGCGGCCGCCGCGGCCGACGGGCAGGTGCCCTGCCAGACCCTCGTTTTGGACACCGCCGACTGGGCCGAAAAGCTCTGCATGGCCGGCGTCTGCGCCCGGTTCAAGGTCAAGGGCATCGAGGACATCGGCTACGGCAAGGGCTACACCTACGTCAAAGAGGACTTTGCCCAGCTGCTGGACGTTCTGGAAAAGGTCATCGCCTCGGGGCGGCACGTCGTGGTGATAGCCCACGCGGCGGTGGCCAAGTTCGAGCAGCCCGACGCAGTGGGCAGCTACGACCGCTGGGTGATGAAAACATCCAAGCAGGTGGCCCCCCTGCTGCGGGAGTGGTGCGATATGCTCCTGTTCGCCAACTACAAGACGGTGGTGGAAAAGGCCGGCACCCGCCCCAGCTCCAAAAACAAGGCCAGCGGGGCCCGCCGGGTGCTGTACACCACACACAACGCCTGCTGGGACGCCAAGAACCGCTTCGGCCTGCCCGACGAAGTGCCCTTCGACTACGAGAGCATCCGCGCCATCGTGGACGGCTCCACGCTCTCCGCGGCTGCAGCCCGGCCTGCACCCGCACCCAAGCCTGCGCCCGCCCTGGCCGGCCAGATGGACGCCGCCCGGCAGAATATCGCCGCCGCCCTCGACGCCCTGGGCTGGCCGCCTGCTTTGCGGGACCTGGCCGCCGCGGACGGCATCGACGACGAGATGCTGCGCCACGGGGTGTGCCAGCGGGGTTGCCTGCCGGAGGATATGCCGGTCAAAGCCTACCCCGCCGACTTTATAGAGAACCTTGTGGACAAGTGGCCCCAGTGGGCGGCGTTCATCAAGGAAAACGCGGATATTCCGTTTTGACTGAATCGAATCCCACCCACCACCCTTTAGATGTGTCCCCCCTGTCACTGCGCGACATCCCCCCTTCGGGGGGAAAGCCTTCCCCAACGCCCTTCTAAACACCGTGCCGTATCCCCCACTGCTGCGGGGGCTTCATCACCGGCAAATTGCATCATACAACGGAGGTAAAATTTTATGTCTTACGAAACCAACAACATCACCGACGACCGCGAGCTGGACTGGGAGGAGGAGATCCTCAACGAGGCCAATTCTTTCACCCTGCTGCCCGACGGGGACTACCCCTGCACCATCCTCAAGATGGAGCGGGCCCGCTACGAGGGCTCGGCCAAGGTGCCCCCCTGCCGCATGGCCAAGCTGACGGTGGCCGTCCACGGCGGCGAGCGGGGCGAGAATACCGTCACCTATCAGCTGTTTTTGCTCCAGCGCTTCGCCTGGAAGATCGCCGAGGTCTTTGTCAGCTGCGGCCTCGCGTCCCCCGAGGACGAGCGCATCCGGATGCAGTGGGACAAGCTGGAAGGCGCGGACTGCCGCTGCCGCATCGTCCAGGAGGACTACACCAAAAAGAGCGGGCCCCATGCCGGCGAGACCGGCACCGCCAACCGGATCACCAAATTCCTGCCGCCCGTGGTACAGCCCGCCGCGCCGGCCGCACCGGCTGCGCAGCAGATGAGCTGGCAGAAAGGGGCCTTCTGACCATGGAACTGCGCCCCTATCAGGCCGAGGCCCGGCAGGCGGTGCACGCCGAGTGGGACGCCGGGCGCAGCCGCACCCTGCTGGTGCTGCCCACCGGCACCGGCAAGACGGTGGTGTTCGCCGCCGTCGCCGAGGACTGTGTCCGCGCCGGGCAGCGGGTGCTGGTGCTGGCCCACCGGGGCGAGCTGCTGGCCCAGGCCGCCGATAAGATCCACACCGCCACCGGCCTGCGCTGCGCCCTGGAACAGGCGGAGCACTCGAGCCTCGGCAGCCCTTTGCGGATCACGGTGGGCAGCGTCCAGACCCTGGGCCAGCCAAAGCGGCTGGAGCGCTTCGACCCCGGCCATTTCGGCTATATCATCATCGACGAGGCCCACCACGCCGTCACCGGCAGCTACCGCCGGGTGCTGGACCGGTTTGCCGCCGCCCGGGTGCTGGGGGTCACCGCCACCCCCGACCGGGGCGACCAGCAGAACCTCGGCAAGCTGTTCGATTCCCTGGCCTACGAATACAAGCTGACCGACGCCGTGCGGGAAGGCTACCTCTGCCCCATCCTGGCCCAGACGGTGCCCCTCCAGCTGGACCTGTCCGGCGTGGGGCTCACCGCCGGGGACTACGCCGCCGAGGGGGCCGCCAGCGCCCTGGAACCCTGCCTCGACCAGATCGCCGGGCAGATGGAGACCTACTGCGCCGGGCGGCGGACGGTGGTGTTCCTGCCCCTGATCCGCACCAGCCAGAAGTTCCGGGACATTCTCGAGGCCCACGGTTTCCGGGCCGCCGAGGTCAACGGCCAGAGCCCCGGCCGGGCCGAGACCCTCGCCGCCTTCGCCGCCGGGCAATACGACGTGCTGTGCAACGCCATGCTGCTGACCGAGGGCTGGGACTGCCCGCCGGTGGACTGTGTGGTGGTGCTGCGGCCCACCAAAGTGCGCAGCCTCTACAGCCAGATGGTGGGCCGGGGCACCCGCCCTTCCCCCGGCAAGCGAAACCTGCTGCTTTTAGACTTTTTGTGGATGACCGACCGGCACGAGCTGTGCCGCCCGGCGGACCTGGTCTGTTCCGACCGCACGGTGGCCGCCCGGATGACCGAGGCCCTGGCCGAAGCCGGCGGGCCCCGGGAGATCGGCGAGGCCGCCGAAGAAGCCGCCGCCGATGTGGTGGCCCAGCGGGAAGAAGCCCTCGCCCGGGAGCTGGCGGCCCAGCGCCGCAAAAAGGCCCGCCTTGTGGACCCGCTGCAGTACGAGATGAGCATCGCCGACAGCGACCTTTCCGGCTACGTCCCCGCCTTTGGCTGGGAGGCCGGGGCCGTCACCGAGGGACAGGCCGCCGCCCTGGAAAAGGCCGGCATCGACCCGGCGGGGGTGGGCTCGGCGGGCAAGGCGTCCCGCCTGCTGGACCGGCTGTACAAGCGGCAGGCCGCCGGCCTTGCCACCCCGAAACAGATCCGCTGCCTGGAGCGGTACGGCTTCCGTCATGTGGGCGTGTGGACCTTCGAGGCCGCCCGGCACATGATCGACCGCATTGCGGCCCAGGGCTGGCGGGGCGCGCCGCCCGGCGTCGTCCCGGCCGCCTACGTCCCCGAGGAGGTGACCGCCCTTGACTGAACTGGAAAGCGCCCTGGCGGCCATCGACCCCGCCTCCCTGGACTATCAGGGATGGACCGCCGTGGGCATGGCCCTGAAAGACGCCGGCCAGCCGGCCAGCGTCTGGGACGCCTGGAGCGCCCGGGACGCCGCCCGCTATCACCCCGGGGAGTGCGCGCGCAAGTGGGAGAGCTTCCGCGGCAGCGACAGCCCGGTGACCGCCTCCAGCATCTTTGCCCTGGCCTGCCAGCGGGGCTGGCGGCCCCCTGAGCAGGCTCTGGACTGGGACGAGACCCTGGCCCTCAGCCCCGGCTGGCTGGAAGCGGACGCCCCCGCTCCCCCGCGGGACGAGACCCCCGCCGGACAGCTTTCCGCCTACCTGAAAGCCCTGTTCCAGCCCGACGAGTACGTGGGCTATGTGACCGAGAGCTGGGAGAAGGACGGCCGGCACCTGCCCAGCAAGGGCAGCTATACCCGCACCGCCGGCCAGCTGCTGGCCGAACTGGACGCCTGCGGCGGGGACATGGGCAAGGTGGTGGGAGACTGGGACCCCGAAGCCGGCGCCTGGATCCGCTTCAACCCCCTGGACGGCAGGGGGGTCAAAAACGAGAACGTCACCGCCTGGCGCTATGCCCTGGTGGAATCGGACAAGATCCCGGTGGAGGAACAGGCCCGCCGGATCGAGGGGCTGCAGCTGCCCTGCGCCGCCCTGGTGGAAAGCGGGGGCAAGAGCCTGCACGCCATCGTGCACATCGGCGCGGCCGACCCCGCCGAGTACCGCCGCCGGGTGGAGTACCTCTACGAAGCCTGCCGCAAGGCCGGCCTGGACCCCGACACCCAGAACAAAAACCCCAGCCGCCTGTCCCGGATGCCGGGCGCCACCCGGGGCGGGCGTGTCCAGCGCCTCGTGGCGGTGCACACCGGCCAGCCCAGCTTCGAGGCGTGGCAGGACTGGCTGGAAGGCCAGGCCGACGATCTGCCCGACACCGAGAGCCTGGCCGCCAGCTTCGGCCGCCTGCCGGCGCTGGCCCCGCCCCTCATCGAAGGGGTGCTGCGCCAGGGCCACAAGCTGCTGCTGGCCGGGCCCAGCAAGGCCGGCAAGAGCTTCGCCCTCATCGAGCTGTGCATCGCCATCGCCGAGGGGAGCAAATGGCTGGGCCGCTTCGGGTGCGCCCGGGGCCGGGTGCTGTACGTCAACCTCGAGCTGGACCGGGCCTCCTGCCTCCACCGCTTTGCGGACGTCTACCAGGCCCTGGGCCTTCCCCCCGACCATGTGGACCGGATCGACCTGTGGAACCTGCGGGGCGCCAGCCTCCCCATGGACAAGCTCGCCCCCAAACTCATCCGCCGGGCCAAGAACCGGGGCTACATCGCGGTGGTCATCGACCCCATCTACAAGGTGCTCACCGGCGACGAAAACGCCGCCGACCAGATGGCGCGCTTCTGCAATCAGTTCGACCTGGTCTGCCGGGCCCTGGGCTGCGCCGTCATCTACTGCCACCACCACTCCAAGGGCGCCCAGGGGGGCAAGCGCAGCATGGACCGGGCCTCCGGCTCGGGAGTGTTCGCCCGGGACCCCGACGCCCTGCTGGACATGACCGAGCTTGTCCCCACCGAGGCCATCCGCCTGCAGGTGGAAAACCAGGCCCTGGCCGCCGCGGCCCGCGCCGAGCTGGACCGCCGGGGCCTGTCCGGCGCCTACACCCGGGACGACGGGTGCAGCCGCGCCCGGATGGTGGAGATCGCCCGCGAAAAAATCCCGCCCGCCCAGTGGCCCGCCTTTGAGGGGCAGCTTTCCGCCGCCCGCCGCGCCGCCCGCGCCCGCACCGCCTGGCGCATCGAGGGCACATTGCGGGAGTTCGCCCGCTTCGACCCGGTCAACCTCTGGTTCGACTATCCCGTCCACACCCTCGACACCGGCCTGCTGGAAGATTTGAACCCCGACAGCCCGGCCCAGGCCTTTGGCCGGAAAGGCGCTTCTGCCCGCTGGGGAAATGGCGGCAAAGAAGCCTGTGCCGAGAAGTCCCGCCGCCAGCTGGAAGAGGCCTTCGAGGCCACCATGCAAAACGGTGAGGCCACCCTTTACGGCATGGCCGAATACCTCGACCTGAAACCCGAGACCGTCAAGAAACGCCTGCGCGCTGTGGGCGGCTACTGGATCGACGGCGAGCAGGTAGGCAAAAAAGAGCCCGGCAGCGCCGGCTGATTGTCTGCAAGAATAGCCGCATTCTTGCATCCGAAATCCGCAAAAATAGCCGCATCTTTGCACTTCAAAATCTGCAAGAATAGCCGCATTCTTGCAAAATCCCGTGCAAGAATGCCTATATAAATAGGCAATGCAAGCATTGTGTTGTGTGTACCTGCGGAAATGGGGCCTGTGGCTCCCCATTTCCACAGGGTACACTGCACAACACTTGGCCATCCCTACCGGGAGAGAAAGGAGAAAAAGCCCATGCAATTTTTTATTCCCATGCGCCCGCCTACCGTCACCCACAACGCAAAGCAGCTGCACACCTTCATGCGGGGCGGCCGGCCCTGCGCCGTCCTCCACGACAGCCCCGAGCTCAAGGACGCCCGGGCCAAGCTCCACGCTCACCTTGCGCCCCATGCCCCCGCAAAGCCCCTGACGGGGCCGGTGCGGCTGGTGGTCAAGTGGCTGTTCCCCGCCGAAGGCCGCCACCCCGACGGCAGCTACAAGACCTCCAGGCCCGACACCGACAACCTGGAAAAGGCCCTGAAGGACGAGATGACCCGCCTGGGCTTCTGGCGCGACGACGACCAGGTCGCCAGCGAGATCGTGGAGAAGTTCTACGCCGGCATCCCCGGCATCTACATCGAGGTGCACGCCCTATGACATACGACGAAAAACTCGCCTTCCTCCGCCGCTACCGCGACGCCCAGCGCACCATGCGCCGCCTGCAAAAGGCCGGCGCCTTGCTGGGGGGGGGTGACATACAATGCGGATACTTGTTGCCTGTGAAGAGTCGCAGGCTGTGTGCATTGCAATGCGCCGTATGGGCCACGAAGCATATAGCTGTGATCTGCAGCCGTGCAGCGGAGGACACCCGGAATGGCATTTACAAGTGGACGCACTGGAAATGCTGAAGATACAGTGGGACATAATCATTGCACATCCACCATGCACACACCTGGCATCGAGCGGGGCTGCCTGGTTTAAAGAAAAGCGGGAGAACGGGGAGCAGCAGGCAGCAATTGAATTTTTTATGAAATTCATCGACGCGGATTGCGCGCACATTGCGGTCGAAAATCCAATTGGCATAATGTCCACATGCTATCGAAAACCGGACCAGATAATTCAGCCCTGGATGTTCGGCCACCCGGAAAAGAAGGCGACGTGCTTATGGCTCAAGGGGCTGCCGCCTTTAAGGCCAACAAATGACGTAAGCGAGTACATGAAAACACTTCCGAAGAGCCAACAGGAACGACTGTACTATCTTTCGCCCCGCCCGGAAAGAGCCAAACTCAGAAGCAAAACATTTCCCGGCATTGTCCAAGCTATGGCAGAGCAATGGGCAGGGCCCTGCGGAAAGGAGTGACCCATGCAATACAAACTGACCATCCCCGGCCGCCTGCCGGGCCTGAACGAGCTGATCGAGGCCGAGCGGTCCAACTGGTACAAGGGCGCCCAGCTTAAAAAAGACGCCGAGCGCCGCCCCGCGCCTCCGATCGGCCGGTGCAAAGACTGCGCACACAGTTCGCCACGCATGGTCATGGGAAATAAAACCTATGGCAAAGTGTGCAAGATTGACTCGTATCTTGTTCATGAAGTAAACCCGGACGGGTATTGCGATGGATTCAAGCCGAAGGAGGCCCCCAATGACTGACCTGCTCTGGTGCGGGCTTTGAAATCATGGGCCGCGTGACGCTCATCGACAAAAGAACGGG
>ERZ1643249.2436-NODE-2436-length-17345-cov-8.976634_pt1 | contig 17345 bp, 10 predicted proteins | sample MGYA00579263_ERZ1643249 | MGnify/ENA primary metagenome ERZ1643249 (study PRJEB29033, sample SAMEA4952264) | chicken gut metagenome | biome: Broiler Chicken; feature: Gastrointestinal Tract; material: Caecum | place: Ireland | collected 2018 | study: Broiler... | reverse complement strand
TGATCTCCTTGGGGTAATCGGTGAGGAACACGGGCTTTTTATACACCTGTTCGGTAAGATAGCGCTCGTGCTCGCTCTGCAGGTCGCAGCCCCAGTACACGGGGAACTCGAACTTGTCCTTCACCTTTTCGAGGATGGAGATGGCTTCCGTATAGGTAAGGCGCACAAACTCGCTTTCCGAAACGTTTTTCAGGCGTTCGATGAGCCCCTTGTCCACAAAGTTGTTCAGGAATGCGATCTCTTCCTTGCAGGACTCCATGACGTAGTCTATGATATACTTGACCATCGCCTCGGCGACGTCCATATCCCCTGCGAGGTCGCAGAAAGACATTTCCGGCTCGATCATCCAGAACTCCGCCGCGTGGCGGGTGGTGTTGGAGCGCTCGGCACGGAAGGTGGGCCCGAAGGTATAGACGTTGGAAAACGCCATGGCGAAGGGCTCGACGTTCAGCTGGCCCGAAACGGTGAGGCTGGCCTTTTTGCCGAAGAAATCCTTTTTGTAGTCGACCTCCCCTTTGATCTTGTCCAGATCGAGGGTGGTCACCTGGAACATTGCGCCCGCGCCCTCGCAGTCGCTGCCCGTGATGATGGGCGTGTGGACGTAGACGAACCCGCGCTCGTTGAAGAATTTATGGATGGCGTACGCCGCCTCGCTGCGGATCTTGAACACCGCGCCGAACGTGTTGGTGCGGGGACGCAGATAGGCGATCTCGCGCAGAAATTCCATGGAATGGCGCTTTTTCTGCAGGGGGTAATCGGGAGAGGACGCGCCCATCACCTCGATTTTTTCCGCCTTGACTTCAAACGGCTGACGGTTTTCGGGCGTGAGCACCACTTTGCCCGTGACGACGAGGCTGGCGCCGACGTTCTGCTTTGCGATCTCGTCGTAATTGGGAAGTGTCGCGCGCTCAAAGACGATCTGGCAGTTTTTGAAAAAGCTGCCGTCGTTGAGTTCGATAAAGCCGAACGCCTTGGAATCGCGCAGGGTGCGCACCCAGCCGCACAGCGTGACGTCCTTGCCGCCGAACTCTTCGCTCTTGTACAGTTCGCGTATGGTTGTTCTCTTCATGATCGTATCTCCGTAAAAACCAGATAGTATTTCCGCATTTTATATCTTTTATTGTAACATTTTTTTTGCCATTTATCAAGTATAAATTTGTCGAAACACACTTTATTTTAAAAGAGCGCTTTTTTGCGTGAAACATTTTTGAAAAAGCGGACTCCCCTGCAGGGACAGAGACGGGGCGCCGCATGGTCTGCGGCGCCCCGTCTCTGTTGTATTTTTATCATTTGTTTTTCCGAAATATAGAGATGTTTGCTCTTTCGGTTGCAATTATATCACTTACTATTGTAAGAAGTCAAGTATTATTCTTACAAAAGTGAGAAACTAAACAGGAAGAGGAGGAAAATGTGCATGAAAAACAGCAGATTTGTAAACTTCCCGGAGCAGCTGAAAGAGCTGCGGGAGGAGTACGGCGTGACGCAGACGGCGCTGGCACGGGGGATCGGGGTGAGCAAGGGACTGATCAGCCTGTGGGAAAACGGCCTGCGCGAACCAACTTTGTCCAACCTCGTTGCCCTGGCGGATTACTTTGACGTATCGCTGGACTTTCTGACGGGCAGGACCCAGGACTGACCTCTGCAAAAGCCGCCCTGCGCCGCGATTTTTCGCGGCCCGGGGCGGTTTTTCGTGAAAAGATACGGAGAAATTATTCCCCGATTTTTTTGCTGAACGTTTTTCTGCGCTTGATGATCCTGCGGCCCATGGAGTTCCACTGTTCCTGCACGGCAGTGTTGCTGACGAGTTCGGGGTTGGATTCCACCCGCTCGATCTTATCCTCGATGACGTTGGCGATGATGCGCGACATCATGACGGAATTCAGCCCCATTTTCTGATATTTGGGATGCACGGCGATGAGCACCATTTCCAGCTCCTTGGGGTTGGAAATGGCCTTGACGAGGCGCAGAATGGTGGGAAGGGTCATTCTCCCGCCGCTCTTTTGCAGGGGCGCGCAGATGGAGGGAAGCATGACCGCCATGGCGGCGACTTCCCCTTCCTTGTCCGTGAGAAGGGAGAAATAGCGGGGATTGATGACGGTGGCAAACTGGCGCAGGACCTGGTCGATGATCTTGCCGTGAACGGGTACGTAGCAATCCAGGTCGGCATAGGCGAGGTTGACCATTTCCAGCGCATCGTGCCCGTATTTTGCGATCAGCCGTTTCATGGGCATACTTTCCGCCTGTTCGCATACGCCCATCTTTTTTTGTATGTACGAAGCGACGTGCGCAATGCGCGCATCCACTTCCTCGGGCATATCGAATTCGTACTCCACCCACTCGCTTTCGTCCTGAAAACCGAGGGACGTGACGAGATTTTTGTAATATTCGAAGTTATAATTGGTGGCGTAGGTGGCGCGGCGGTTAAACCCTTCGGTGAGCATTCCCTCGCGGTCCATGTCGTCAAATCCCCACGGCCCGTGCAGGGTATCCAGCCCCTTTTCCCTGCCGAACGCTTCCACGGCGGCAAAGAGGGCGGCGGCGACTTCCCTGTCGTCGATGCAGTCGAACCGTGAAAAGCGCAGGCATTTTCTGCCCGAAAGGGCGTTGTATGCCTTCTGCTCGATGGCGGCGATCCTGCCCGCAACCTTTCCGTCCTTGTAAGCGAGGTAACAGCGCACTTCGCAGTCGACGAGATTGGGGTTTTTTGCGGGATTTAAAATGTTGCGCTCGTCCGCGTAAATTGCAGGCACGTAATGCGGGCAATTCTTATACAGGACAAGCGGAAACTGCACGAAGCGGCGCATCTGCGACGCCGTGCGCACCTGTGTTACTTTTATCATATGCTCCTCATTTCCGCCATACGGCGGTGCTTTTCCTTGACATCGGCATTGTATGTGTCTATTATTTTAGCACACTTAACAAACAAATGCAAGGAGTCAGGGGAATTTTCTCCGTCGGAAAATTGAGGAAGTTCGCTGACCACGCCCTGAATGGGGGCATACGTGTCCGTGCGCAGGCGCACTTTGGTCTCCCCGTCCTTTCCCCTGCGGATGAGATACCCTTCGCTGCGCAGGCCCGCCTTTTCCGCGCGCTCCTGCTCCCCCTCCTTCACCAGCCGCGGCGCGGGGGGCGAAAGCGTTTCCACCACCACGCTGCACCGCTCGTAGGTATAGCCGCTGCGCGTGCCGTACACGCGGACGGTGAGCTTTCCGCCCGAAGCCGCGGCGAGAAGATACACCGCCGCGCCCGTATCGTTGTACAGCCGCAGGTCGCAGGAATCGCTGACCATGGCGTCGAAAGAGGGCTCGACGTACCCCACCGAAAGGCTGTGCGCGTGTACTTCGCGCACTTTCAGCCCCGCCAGCAACGCCGCGTTGTAAAGAGTGGTGCTCACCTGGCAAACGCCGCCGCCCACCCCCTGCACGTACTTGCCTTCGAGAATGACGGGCGCGGAGAGAAAGCCGTTCTCCCTGGTGCGCTTTCCGACAACTGCGTTGAAAGAAAAGTTTTCGCCCGCGCCCAGCACGGTGCCGTTGATGCGGCTTGCCGCGAGCGCGACGTTGCGCGAGCGGTTGTTTCCGTCCGCATAGTTTGTGGAAAAGACGGAGAGGAGCCTCGTCCCCTGCCGCAGCTGACGTTCGGTGACGCGCGGCGCGCCCTGCTGCGTGTACACGCGCACGGTGCCGCCGCCCGCGGCAAGGGCGGCAAGCACGTCCTCCCGCAGTTTTTTCCCGTCCGCAACGCAGCCCGCCCTCTCCCTTTCAAAGACAAAGGGCGCCTTTTCCTGCGGCTGAAACACCAGCTTTGCGTCCGCGCTCTTTTTGTAGTGATCGTCGCAGATCCTGCGCAACGTACCCTCAAAATCGGTGAGAGCGAGGTGCTTTTCCAGCGGCTGGGCGCCGCCCTCTTTTCGGGCGCGCGCAAGCGCCCCCTCCACGTCCGCGCGCAGGTACAGCTCGGGGGCGCGAAAGACGTAATCGCGCCCGTTCCCCTTTACCGTGAGGCGGAAAGGCTCCGCCTCCTCCCGCAGGGCGCGCGAAATGCGCGAGCGCGCCTGCGGCAGCGTCATGCCGGAAACGTCCGTGCCGCCCACGCTGCATTCCGCGGGCAGGCGCGGACAGAAAAATCCCGTTCCGAAAAAAATCATGCCCGCGACGAGCGCGGGCAGTAAAAGTTTTCCCATTGTGCGGCAAGCCCTCTGCATCCCCTCTTTCCTCCGAAACAAGTATGTGCAGAGCGCGGCCCTTTTTACCTTGTAATTTTTGTCATAAAACGCGTTCAGCGTTTGATTTTGCCCGCCACGATGCGGATCTTGTTGACCGTCTTTCCGAACAGCACCTTTTCCGTATGCGTGCAGGTGAGAATGGTCTGCACGTCCTCGATCTGCGACAGCAGCTTGCGGCGGCGGGAGAGATCGAGTTCGCTCATCACGTCGTCGAGGATGAGCACGGGCGGTTCGCCCGCAACCGAGCGGAAAATATCCACTTCTGCCAGTTTGAGCGCCAGCGCCGCGGTGCGCGCCTGCCCCTGCGAACCGTACACCCGCACTTCCGACCCGCCGATGGTCAGCTTCAGATCGTCCCTGTGCGGGCCCGTCCCCGTAAAGCCGAGGCGGACGTCCCGCTCGTAATTGTCGGAAAATTCCTGCAGGAGCGTTTTGGCGATCTCCTCTTTGTCCTGCGGGTATTTTTTTTCGGAAGTGACGCGCAGTTCCTCCGCCCCGTCCGAGAGAAAGGCGTGCTTTTCGGCGGCGAGGGGCGCGAGCATCTGTATAAATTCCGCGCGGCGGCAGATGATCTCGGAGGCGTAGCGGCAAAGCTGAACGTCCCACACGGGGAGCGTTTCAAAGACGAGGGAAAGATCGCGGTTTTTCAGAAGGGCGTTGCGCTGTTCCAATATTTTATTGTAGCGCACGAGCGCGGTGTAATAGCTGCGCGAGAGCTGGGAGATAGAGACGTTCAAAAAGCGGCGGCGCTCTTCGGGGCCGTCCTGCACCATGCGCAGTTCGCCGGGACTGAAAAACACGCCGTTGACGTTGCCGAGGAGGTCGGCATTCTTTGCGATTTTGCTGCCGTTGACGCGCAGTTCGCGCTTGTTTTCGTAGATGTCCGCCTCGATGGTGACGCTGCCGAAGCGGGTCTGGGCGGAAGCGGCGATGTTGGCGCACCCTTGCCCCGCGCGGATGAGCTGCCTGTCCCTGCCCGTGCGCGGCGACGCGCCCGTGCAGAGATAAAAGACCGCCTCGGCACAGTTGGTCTTGCCCTGCGCGTTTTTGCCGTACAGGACGTTCAGGCCGTCCGCAAAGGTAAATTCTTCCGACTCATAATTTCTGAAATTTTTCAGTACAAGATTTTTTATTCGCATTCTTTCTCTGTTTTGATTTGATTTTCAGACGATTTTATATTATAATAGACATTGTAACCTGACGGCGCGCAGAAGAGGGGCGCGCGCGGCGGCGGCCTTATACAAGCCTATTATAGCAGAAATCCGCCGAAAAAACAATGCAAAAAGGGGAAAGGGAGAGAATTTTCCCGCTTTTTGCGCCCCGCACACAGGGAGCAAAGAAAAAGCTCCGAGTAAACGTACATTGAGGTCTTTTACCATGGCAGAAAACAGTCAGTTTGAATTGCTTTGGAAACGCATCAGCGAAACGCTGGAAGCGATGCTTTCCCCCATCACCTACAACACCTATATTTCCAAGCTCACGCCCGTGGACGTGGACGACACCAAGATCGTTCTGAGCACGGACAACGAGTTTTTTGCCAATTTTATCGGGAAAAACCTCACGGATAAGATGAAAGAGGCGTTCCGCAAGGCGGACACGGGCATTACCGACTTTGCCATCGTGCTGGACGACACCAACGACGTGGTGTACACGACGGAGGAGGACGACGAGGATTACTCTCCCCTCTCCATCGACCCGCGCTTTACCTTTGAATCGTTTGTGGCGGGCAAGAGCAACGAATTTGTGTTTGCGGCGGCAAAGGCGGTTGCCAAAAATCCCGGCGCAAACTTCAACCCGCTGTACATTTACGGCGCTTCCGGCCTGGGAAAGACGCACCTGATGCAGTCCATCGCAAACTACATCAATCTGCACAAGCCCTCCCTGCGCGTGATGTACACCACCTGCGAAAAGTTTATCAACGAGCTGATCGATTCCATCTATCTCAACAAGGGCAACAACCGCGACCTGCAGGCGCGCTTCCGCAACCGCTACCGCAATGTGGACGTCCTGCTCATCGACGACGTGCAGTTCCTCGCCAAAAAACAGGCGGTGCAGGAAGAGCTGTTCCACACCTTCAACGCCCTGCAGGCGGACAACAAACAGATCGTGCTCACCTCCGACGTTCCGCCCAAGGAGATCGCAACGCTGGAAGAGAGGCTGCGCACCCGCTTTGAAGGCGGCCTGATCGCGGACATCCAGCCCCCCGACACCGAAACCAAGATCGCCATTCTCAAACAGAAGGCGTCCGAACGCAAGGCGGTGGTCCCCGCGGAAGTTCTGGAATTTCTCGCCCGCGATTCGGGCACGGACGTGCGCACGCTGGAAGGCAGGCTGACAAAGGTCATCTTTGCAAGCAAGCTGCACGAAAAGCCCATCACCCTGGAGCTTGCGGGCATCGCGCTCAACCAGGCGGTGAGCGAGGAGCATGAGACCGTCACTTCGGACAAGATCATCTCCTCCGTCTGTTCCTTTTATAATATCACGAAAGACAAACTCCTCGGCAAGAGCAAGAAAAAAGAGCTTGTTCAGCCGCGCCAGATCTGCGCCTATCTCATGTGCGAGATCATGAATATCCCCCTCGATTCCATCGGCCAGGCGCTGGGCGGCAGGGACCACACCACCGTCATCCATTCGCGCGACAAGGTGACCAACCTCGTCAAGGTCAACGACCGCATCGCCAAGGAAGTGGAGGACATCCGCAACATCATCTTAAAACAGTAAACGCTTTTTTCCTTACCCTTCCGCGACGCGGAAGGGTAACAAATTATTCTTTCGGGCAAAGACCATGCAAGTTACCAACAAATTTTACACAACCGGATACGACGCCGTGGTCGTGGGCGCCGGCCACGCGGGCTGCGAGGCGGCGCTGGCGCTTGCGCGCACGGGCATCAGGACGCTAATGCTCTCCCTCAACCTGGACAGCATCGCCTTTATGGCGTGCAACCCCTCCATCGGCGGCACCGCCAAGGGGCACCTCGTGCGCGAGATCGACGCCCTCGGCGGCGAAATGGGCATCAACGCGGACAAGACCGCGCTGCAGATGCGTATGCTCAACGTGGGCAAGGGTGCCGCCGTGCAGAGCCTGCGCTCGCAATCGGACAAGCACGCCTACCACGCGCGCATGAAACAGACCCTCGAAAACACCCCCAACCTCACCATTTTACAGGGCGAGGCGGCGCAGGTGCTCACCGAAAACGGAAAAGTGTGCAGCGTAAGGACCACCTTCGGGGAGATCATCTCCGCGCGCGCCGTCGTGCTCGCCACGGGCGTCTACCTCAAGAGCGCCGTCATCGCGGGCGAATTCAAACAGTCCAGCGGCCCCAACGGCTTTGCCCCCGCCAACGAACTCACCGACAACCTCATCGAACTCGGGTTCCGGGTGCGCAGATTCAAGACGGGAACGCCCGCGCGCGTGGACGGCCGCACCATCGACTATTCCAAATGCGAATTGCAGCCGGGAGACCCCAACGTCTACCCCTTTTCCTTTCTCTCCGACCATGTTCCGCAGATCCAGAAGCCCTGCTACCTCACCTACACCAATGAGAGAACGCACGAGATCATCCGCGCCAATCTGCACCGCTCCCCCCTGTACAGCGGGGTGATCAAGGGAACGGGCCCCCGCTACTGCCCCTCCATTGAAGACAAGGTGGTGCGCTTTGCGGACAAAGAGAGGCACCAGCTCTTCCTCGAACCCGAATGCGCGGACTCCAACGAAGTGTATGTGCAGGGCATGAGCTCCTCCCTCCCCCACGACGTGCAGCGCGCCATGTACCGCACGGTGGCGGGGCTGGAAAACGTGCGCATCATGCGCTACGCCTACGCCATCGAATACGACTGCATCGACACGCTGGACGTGTACCCCACCCTCGAATTCAAAAAGGTGGAAGGGCTGTACACGGCGGGACAGATCAACGGCACCAGCGGCTACGAGGAGGCGGCGGCGCAGGGACTCATCGCGGGGCTGAACGCCTCGCTGAAACTGCGCGGAATGCCGCCGCTCATCCTGCACAGGGATGAGGCGTACATCGGCGTGCTGATCGACGATCTGGTGACCAAGGGAACAAACGAGCCCTACCGCATGATGACCTCCCGCGCGGAGCACCGCATCCGCCTGCGGCAGGACAACGCCGACCTGCGCCTGACGCAGAAAGGCTACGACGCGGGCCTTGCCACGCAGGAACGGTACGAAAAATTACAGGAGCGCAAGCGCGCGCTGGAACGCATCGGCAGACAGCTGGAAGAGCGCGTTCCGCCCGCAAAATGTTCCGAATTTTTGCAATCGCGCGGATTTCCCGCGCCCGCGGGCGGCGTCTCCTACGCGGATATGCTGCGGCGAGGCATTCCCATCGAGGACATCCGAAGGGAATACGCGATCTTAAACGGAGAGCGCGCCGCCGACATCGAGACCGCCTGCATCGGGATCAAGTACGAAGGGTACTTAAAGCGCGGCCTGGAACAGATAGAACGGGCGAAAAAACTGGAGGACCGCAAACTGCCCGAGGACATCGACTACGATAAAATTTCCGGGCTTAGGCTGGAAGCGCGCCAGAAGCTGAACAAGATCCGCCCCGAAAACCTGGGACAGGCGGGGCGCATTTCCGGCGTCAACCCTGCCGACATCGCCGTTCTGATGGTCTATCTTTCCCTGAATAAATAAAGAAAAAAGCCTTTTCCGCGGACACAATATCCGCGAAAAAGGCTTTTATTTTGTCTTTACGGCAGAAGATCACTCTTCCTGTGCTCTCGTCAAAAGATATCTGACCTTCTCAGGAGTGCAGCATTTGAGATGGGAAAGATCGTTTCTGATCTCTTTCATGGTTTTTGTCACTTCATATTCCCGATTCAGAAATTGCGCAGCATTTGTTGCCGTCGAGATATAATACAGCCTCCCCCACTCGAGATCGTACGGGTCTAAGATGCGCCCGTCATAGCTTGAAATGGGCTCTGTCTGCAGAAAAACGGTCAGATTTCCTTCATATCTGCGGATAAAATTTTCCCTCTGCAATTCAAGAATGGGGTACAGCACGGCGATCTGCGCATGGCGGATCCTCCTGTCCAGTTCCCCCGCATCCCCCGTTCTGAGAATATAAAGAATGTGCTGCTCGGAGATATTCAGTCCGACCTCCTCCTCTCCGCGCGCCGAAAACCTGCCGTCGGCCTGAACGAGATGCAGCGCCTCTTCAATTCCTTTTTCCTGCAATTCCTGTGCGTATTCCGTCATCAGGCAGGCACAGAGTTCGGCATCGCCGACGCAGACAGCGGAACACAGAGTTGCAAGATAATCCTTGTAATGTTCGTCTATTCCCTCTTCCTCGCCCGCAAGAATGTTACAGAAAGATGAAATATCATACGGACGGACATGATCCGACCAGTGCATCCGCACTACCCTGGAAGGAAGAGTTTTGCTGACCTTGAAGTTTCCGCGCGCTTCCACGAGCAGAAGAGGGCATCCGTCCTTCATCTTGCTGCTGTATTCGTGCAGAAAATCGATAAATTCGCGCACTCTCTCCTCGGGAATGCCCTTAAACCAGAAAATCAGGTTTCTTTTCCCCTCTTCAAGACAGCCGTCCCGCAGAAATTCGTATACGTTCATGGTGTGGCGCAGTTTCGTTCTGACCGTGCACCGATCCAGCAGGTATTCGAGCGGAGAGGTTTCCACCTCTTCCCGAACGTCCACAATCTCCAGTTCACAATCCGCCACTTCCGTTTCGATGCGTTCCTGCATGGCGTTCCTCATCTCTTCCCGCCAGCAAAGGTTTTTGGGAATGTCGACGAGGATATTTTTCCCTTCGCCCAAAAGTTCGGCGATCTTTTCCGAAAATTTTACGGGGCCGTTGATGATCCTCGTCCAGATCTCGCTCCAATCCCTCATTTGTCTTTCTCCTTCTCCTCTTCCAGAGCCAGCCAGATCTTCAGGGAATCATCCTCGTTTCCGATGTTTGCGTTGCCGCTTACATACTGGAAAAAGACGTACTTGCGGAACAGGAACCTGCCCTGGATGTCGGAAAAGACACCCAGTTCGGACAGTTCGAGCAACAGATTGCGGTATTGCTCCTCGTCGAGATTTTTCAGTTCAGGCGCATACTTGCCCATTTCCATGACCTCGCGGACGCTGTACCCGCCCGGCTTGTAACCCTCTATGTACAGCCTGCACATGGCCAGAGCGATCTTGCCGTACTGATTTTCCGAATCGACGTCAAGCGTCATCATGAAGCGCTCTTTGATAAATCCGTTGACCTTGGACTTTTGCAGTGCATCGCGGATGTCACTCTGCTGAATGACGTAAGGAAGCGTTCCCTTTTCCTTGACTTTGTCGGAAAGAACATTGACAAGATCACTGCAGAAAAAGTGCATAACGCCCGGATAATAATTGGTGTGAGAGAGAATGACGGAAAGCAGTCCCTCGTTTTCAAAGACATACCCCAGGTACTGCAGGGGCAGTGTGACCATCTGTTTTGCCTCTCCCGACGTGAACGGTTTGATGACACATGCGTCGCCCAGCTGTGCGAGGAAAGAATTGTTTTCATGCCGCTGGCGGGACACGTTGTGCAGACCCGCGAGGACAAACTTGAAGCGGTTGGGCATACGGTCGCGCAGTTCCTTGAGGACCTTCAGCACTTCGTAACCGTTTTGTTTGTCCGTCTTGAGAAATTCGTTCGTCTCGTCGATAAAGAGGATGAGCGATTCAAACTCGTCCGCTTCCAGCGCTTTTCTCACAATGGGCGCAAAATCCTGCCAACTCTCCCCTTTCTTTTTGATCCAGCCGTTTTCGTACAGCCTTCCCAAAATCTGGGTGAGGGTAGCGCGGGGATCCGACCCCGCCTCGGGTATGTACAGCGCGTACTTTTTGTCACCCGTGTGGTTGCAGATGCTTTCCGCACGCCTGAGCAGGGCGGATTTACCAAGCTGGCGTCCGCCGTACACGAGGCAGGTGTTGTCCTCAAAGGAAGAGATGCGCGCGCATTCGGAAACCCTTCCGAAAAACATCTCTTCGGGGACCTGTCCCGCGCCGTTGGCAATGTAGGGATTGCAGAAGGTGTACGGGAGCGCGCACTTCAGCAGCGCTTCCTGACGGGATTCCTTCCGCACGCCGGACAGGTACAGCAAAAGGGCGCGGTCGATGAGGAGGACGGTTTTCTGGCTGACGCTTGCCCTGAGTTCCCTGGCCAGGCGCTTGCGTTCCTCCCCTTCCAAAAAACTGTCCAGAACAAAAATGACGGTATTGCCGAGGTCCCTGTCGATGCTGACAAGGAGAGAGGAAATGTCCTTTGCCTTTTTTTTGCCCGCAACGGAAACAAAGGAGACTTCGCGCAGATTTGTCCCGAATTTTGCAAACGGGTGCTGATAAACGGTCTTATTTTTTTCTACCGAGCGCAGCGAAACGGAGAAGATCCCGCCGTTGTCCAGCCCTTTTTTCTTTTTGAAATAGCTGCCTTCCGTGGTATAGAAGCCGAATTGCGCCAGAAAATCGCGCACTGCTTCCGCCAAGGGAAGCCTGCCCGTCACCGAAGCGAAACTGTTGACGAGAGACAGCGCTTCCTTCCTTGCCCCGGCAGGAAACTCCCCGCTGACGGCGAGAATTTCATCCAAAGGCGGCAGAGGCTTGCCGTGCCTCCTCTTCCCCGGAGCGGAATCGCTGTAGTCTTTTACCAGGGTATCGAGGGAATTTTCGTATTCCTTGCACGTTTTGCGCAAGGTCTCAAACTTATCCAGAAATTCCCCGAAATAATCGTAATCGTCCAGATTTTTCTTTTCGATCTTTTTTTCTCCGCTCAGGGCGCGGTTGAGATACTCTTCGGCGACCGAAAGCGCACGGTCGTCCAGCATTTTCCCGATCTCGTCGAGGATGGGATACTCTTCCCGATCCGCTTCCTTGGCAAAGGCATTCACGCGGTCGAGCAGATCGCTGTACCTGACCTGAGAGAATTCATCCAGCTGCCTGCGCATCATGGCATAAGCCTTTCTGCACAGGCCGAAATTGCCGCGCAAGCGGATGTTTGCCAGCGCTTGCCATAAAATGTTCAGCGCATTTTCCTTGTCGATCTCGTCGATGCGGCCGTACATATAGGCGAACTCGTAATCGCCTTCCAGCTGTCTTGCGAGGTCTTCATCCTGCTTTTCGGCATTTGTTTCATCTGCGGTCTGTTCGGGAGACAGTCCCTCTTCTCCTGCGAGACACTTTGCAAAACCGTAATCGTCCTGCCCGCAGAAATCCTGAACGGAAAGAGGCTGTTCCTTTGCGTCGCTCAGATGCCAAAGAACCCTGCGCCACAGCTCGAAACCGCCGATCCTGACGCTCTCTTCCTCCAGGACGGGAGCCCCTTGTGTCTCCGGATCGGGTTCCACCCAATCCGAACGGAAAAACTCCTTTCGATAAGAGTTTTCCGGCTCACGGTTATTGAGCAAATCGATCAGATCGCGCGCGGTTTTTTCCACAAACGCCGCTTCCGTGCCCGTCTCCTGTTCCGCGCTCTCTGCCGCCTTTTTCAGGCAGCGCTCCAGCCTGTTTTTGTATTGCAAAACGTCCTCCGACGTCTTTGCGTCCGCAGGGGCGTCGAAAGTCATCACCCAACGGCTGATCAGTTCGAGGCGCTCTCTCAGGCGGTTGGAATAGGTACTGCGAAGATTTCCCTGCAGAGGATTTTTCTTGAATGCCTTTGTCTGTTCACCCCACTGTTCGTTGAGCACTTCCAGAATGCGGTCGTCACTCAATTCCCCGTCCGTAAAAAATCTCGTGCAGACGAGGTAAGCCTCTTCAAGCTGATCCGTGCGATTTTCCGCAACGATCTTCAGGGCACGGTACACGTCGCTTCCCTCTCCGTATAAAGACTGCTGCAGTTTTGAAAAACTTTGCCCTTCCTTGGCTTTGAGCTTTTGATTGCACAGCGCCTCTGCCTGTTTCCTGATCTCTTCCCCTATTTTCCTGCGATTTTCCTCGCCGCCGAGCTTCATCAGCTTCTTTTCGGTAAATCCTTCCTGGCGATTGTCCGTAAATTCGTAGAGTTCGTGAAGGGCATCCTTCATGTCCTTGAATTTTTCCCACTGGTCAGAATATGCACCCAGCATGGACTTAACGTCCGCCTTCAAAAGATAATACTCGGAGGGATCGGGGCGCAGCAACGCGCGCATCTCCGAACAGACTTTCCCGTAAAAACTGCCCGTGTCCTGCAGATCGGCAAACAGGTCCTGGATTTTGCTCTGCCTGTACTGAGGCTTCCCCTTCAGCGTATCACCGCAGGCGAGGGAATACTGTTCGAACCTCTCCGCATAAGCAGGATCCTTCTCTTTCAGGGCATACATCAGCAACAGCGCCGCCGAATACCTCCTCTCCTGCAGAAGTCGTTCGGCAAAATCCAAAAATTTTCCTTTCTCCCGCGACGGATCCTCCGCGGACAGTGCCGCAGCCGCTTTGCACAAGTCACAAAATTCTTCTGCCGTTTGCTCTCCCGTCACAGAATTGCCGACCGCATCCGCCGAATGCCTTTCCTCCGTTGTGGCGGTCTTCCTCTCCCGTTTTACGCTTTCCGCAGGTTCCTCGGCTGCAGCGGTCTCTTCCGCAGGTTCCTCGGCTGCGGCAACCTCTTCCGCAGATTCTTCAGCCGCGACAATTTCTTCCGCAGGTTCCTCGGCTGCGGCAGTCTCTTCCGCAGGTTCTTCAGCCGCGACAATTTCTTCCGCAGGTTCCTCGGCTGCGGCAGTCTCTTCCGCAGGTTCTTCAGCGGAAACGGCTGTTTCCGCCTGCACGGGAGCATCCCCGAAGAAAGACCGGATGTATCCGATCGCCGCCGCACTGAGCTGTTCCATATTGTTGCAGTAAACGTCTTGTGCAACTGTAAAATCTGTGAGTTTGCTCCTGTAATATTCTTTTGCGGCCTTTTCATCTTCTGCCAAAACAAAGATCGCCTTGGACGTTTTTACCTCTTCTTTGTTCAGAAAATCGAACAGGGTATCTCCTCCGTACCCTGTATCTGTCAGAGCGATGTTGGGGAAAAACAGAAGCTCTGCACAATCTCCCTTTTCTTTTTCGCTGAAAAAAGCGCAGACCGCCGAATCTTTGCTTACAATAGCGGTCGCGCGGGAGCCGTCCTTCCCGAGGCAGTTCTCTGTCTCCTGCATGACCTTTTCCAAAAATCGGGAACAGCTTACATATTGCTCCCATTCGGCCTGCGTGACGGGGGAAGAGATCGGGGTAATTTTTTTCGTCATGAAAAGCTTTTCACAGCACATCTGCTGTCTGAGAAGCCCCGCTCCCTTGGCGGAGAGAAAGAGAAAGGCATCCTCTTCCCGCCCTTCCGGATACACTCTTTCCAAAAAACCTTTGGGCTGAAGAAAAGACAGCGCTGCTTTTTCATGATCCTCTCGTATCTCCGTTTCCTTTAGGCAACCCTGTAAAACCATCCTTTGCAAAAAGAGAGCAACCGACTTTGTCATGTTTTTTTTCATCAGCGTCCCGATAAAATCCTTGGCGCCCTTGAATGCAAACGTTTCTTCCTTTTGCTTTACCAAAGGGATCTGTTTTTCCAAAACACGTACGCCCGCGGGGACAGACGTTCTCTCTTCTTCCGCGCTTCCCCCCTGCTGCTCCTCTTGCAGGACGGTTTTCTCCTGCAACGTTTCCTGCAAGGCGGTTGTCTCCTGCCGAACTTTCTTCTGCGGAACCGCTGTTTTCTCTTCCGCCATCACTTCTTTTGCGGCGGAAGTCAAATTTTCGGCTGCGGCATCCGAATGCCCGGGCTGCGTTTCTTCCTCTTTACGGATAAACAATTTGCCCCTCATGGCAGCAACGACGATCTCGCTGTCAAAAAAGCCGTCGATGTCATCCAACAGGGATTCGTCCCGTTCTTCCGCATACAAAAAGGCGGAACGATAGGGTCTGACCTGCTCTTCCGTCATTTCCATCAGCTGCCCGTCCGAATAAGAGCGGACCCTTGCCTGCTCCTTTTCCAGTGCGATCTTGGCCTTTTCGCGATCGGTGTACAGGCGCAGAAAATCTGAAAGCACCTTTTTTACTCGCAAAAGCGTCTCTTCGTCTCTCTTTTTCTCATACTCTGCCAACGCCTGCCGCATTTCGGCAACGGAATCAACTTCATACCCCTCATTCCGAAACATTTCCTCACAGTCTTTTTGCAGCACTTGTACTGTTTCCAATCCGCAAAGCATTTGCTGAACGGTTACAGAGGAAAGCAGTTTCTCCTCCTGAATCTCACGTGAAATTTCTCCCGCACATACACGCAGTTTTTCCATCTCCGCGATCAGTTCTTTCAACAATTTTTTTTGCATCAAACTCCCTCCTTTCTTTTTCCATTTCATTTTAACATACTCTGACCTGCCTTTCAAGCCTTTTAAAAAAAATGATGCGGCTTGAAAAGCCGCATCAATCTTATCTTTTTATTTTGGCAAGCTGCTCGCGCGTGAGATATACGGGCCTTTGCTTTGCACCGCGGAATCTCCCTACAAATTTGTTTTCTTCCATCCATTCGATGATATGTCCCGCCTTTGCATAACCCAAGCCCAGCGCCCTCTGCAACAGGGATATAGACAAAAAATTCTGCCCGACAACATATTCCAGAGCCTTCCAATAATCTTCGTCCGGGACGACCACCGCCGCAAGTTCCTCATCCGTCAATACGGGCGCGGGCTCGTCCTCCGTTTCCGTGACAGGAGCAAACTCCACCCTCCGCTTGCTCGCAAATTCGGCGGGCTTCAGCTTTTCCGCAAATTCCACCGTCAGCTTTGCCACGCCGTACGGGAGGACGATCTTCATTTCCGCCCCGTCCATCAGCCGCTCTGCGCCGCATTTCGGGCAGAACCTGTCCTTTTCCTGCATCACGTTTCCGCACTTCTCACAAAAGTAAATCTCCATATTTTTCTCTCCTTTTTTAGTTTATAAAAATCGGAAATGCCGCAAAAACAGCGATACGTACTGCATTTTTACGGCATTTTCCAAAAAGACACGATTTTATTTCAACCCCTCGAAAAACTTCTTGCCCGCAAAAAACGCCCTCTCGTTGGTCTCGCAGATACCGGGCTTTGAAACAAATTTTTCGTGCAGGCAGTTGATGATGCTCCTTTCTTTGACCAATCCCGTCGCGCAGACGAGCACGGCAAGCGCGACCATGTTTGTCGCGCGCCTGTCCCCCGCCTCGATGGCGAGGTCCGCCATGGGAACGTCGTACACGGTGACGTCCTGTCTGCCCGCGTACGAATCGGAAATAGAGCCGTTGACGATGATGATTCCGCCGCTCTTCACGCGCGGTGCGAATTTATGAAAGCTGGGCGCATTGAGCGCAATGAGCACGTCGGGCGTGTTGCACAAGGGGGAGGCGATCTCCTCCTCCGAGATGATGACCGAACAGTTTGCCGTGCCGCCGCGCATTTCCGGGCCGTAGGCGGGGAGATAAGAGACTTCCTTCCCCTCGTGCAGGCCGCTTTCGGCGAGAAATCTGCCCGCGCTGAGCACTCCCTGACCGCCCTGTCCTGCCAATAAGATACGAACCATATTATTCCTCCCCCCTTTCGGCAGATTTGTCGCGGTACACGCCGAGCGGGAAAGTTTTTGTGCATTCCTCGCCCATGAATCGGAGCGCATCCACCGGCTGCATATGCCAGTTGGTGGGACAGGAGACCAGCACTTCCACAAAGGTATAGCCCCGCCCTTCCGACTGGAAACGGAGTGCCTTTTTGATGGCCTTTTTGGCGGCGAGGACGTGCTTTACGTCGTGCGTGGAGACGCGCTCGATATAATAAGGCGCGTCCAGCGTGGCGAGCAGTTCGCACACGCGGATGGGATAGCCGTTGACGGCGGGATCGCGCCCGTTCTGGCAGGTGGTGGCCTTTTGCCCGATGAGGGTGGTGGGCGCCATCTGTCCGCCCGTCATGCCGTAAATGCTGTTGTTGATAAAGATGATGGTGATATTTTCGCCGCGCGCCGCCGCATGGACCGTTTCCGCCATGCCGATGGAGGCGAGGTCGCCGTCCCCCTGGTAGACGAACACCGTCCTGTCGGGCAGACAGCGTTTGATGCCCGTCGCCACGGCGGGCGCCCTGCCGTGCGCCGCTTCCTGCATATCGCAGTTGAAATAATCGTACGCGAACACCGCGCACCCGACGGGCGCAATGC
>ERZ1643249.2434-NODE-2434-length-17348-cov-6.407911_pt1 | contig 17348 bp, 14 predicted proteins | sample MGYA00579263_ERZ1643249 | MGnify/ENA primary metagenome ERZ1643249 (study PRJEB29033, sample SAMEA4952264) | chicken gut metagenome | biome: Broiler Chicken; feature: Gastrointestinal Tract; material: Caecum | place: Ireland | collected 2018 | study: Broiler... | reverse complement strand
AAGATTTCTAAATATTAAGAAATTTATTTATCGGAGATGTAAATATAGAGGGTATGTCGTGTAATCATAAACTAGAAAAGTGTATTTCTGACGTATCACGGTCTAATTTCGTCACCAAGTTACAGTATAAAGCTGAGACTGGTATGGACGTGAGATCATTAAGATGGATAAATGGTTTCCATCCAGTCAAATCTATTCAGAATGTGGACACAAAGACGAAAAGAAACCTCTCAATATCCAAGACTGAATTTGTCCGATTCGTCATACACACCATGATCGAGATATAAATGCTAGTAAAAATATTCTGACCGAAGGTTTGTAAATGCAATCACTAGCTTAGAGATAATCAAGAACCGTTAGATTTATCTAAGAGGGGGTAGTTTACTTTTATCAGATGGTCTGGTATTTTATTGTGAAAACCATCAAAGCCAGTGAAATTTTACGATGAATAAAATTTCACTGGCTTTTGCATTTTAGAATGGATTGTCCCAGACTCTTTATTTGATTGGTTATTTCGAGGTGCTTTATTTTTATATGGTTTGTTTGTCTCTATGATTCATAAAGCCAGCTCCCTCTTTTTAATCTGAGAAAGATGGGTAGTTGTTGGGATACAAAAAGGTTCTTTCTTTGCAGTGCGAAAATTTTTTATAACAAAGGATAGTCAGCATTTTAATTTTGCAAAAAGCAATTTGATATTTATAGTTTTTTACTGATTTGCATCATCAAAAAGCTGCAAATCAGAATAATGATAAAAGAAATAAATGATAAAAAAGGCAAAGTGACAAATCCAAACCAATTGATAATGGCTTCATTGCAGGGAACTGGTCCACAGCCAGTGGATATTTCTAAGGAAGGAAACCAGACCAAAATACTTTGATATAAAGCGATGACTGCACCGATGATTGAACACCAAAAAACATATATTCCGATTTGATAATCTTTTTTCCATATCGCAATGAGCATAATAATTGTCCATGGATAGATGAAAATTCTTTGGTACCAGCAAAGATCACATGGTGGATATCCTAGAATAATAGAAAAAAATAGGCTTCCAAAAGTTGAAATCATGGAAACTGCCCAAATTATAAACATGAATAGATTCATTTTTTTTTCTATTTGTGTCATTTTTTCACCTCAGTAAAATGTAATGGATAAGCTATATTATATAAAACGAATGCAAAGGAGAAAAGAGGTAGGAAAATAAAAGAAAAAAAATCCAGTCAATTTTAACGATAATTATTCTATAAATAGGCAATAAATGTTCATTGTATTTTATGCTTTTTCAATTTACTCTATAAGGATAGTAAATATATGACAGAATATTAAATATTGGTTTTGTTTATTATAGATGGTAAAAGGAGGAGCTGATGTGCGAGGTTTGTTTACATTGAGTCGAAGGTATGGATGGATTCGAAGATTGGAAGAACTGGAGTTTGATGTGGTTGTAATTGGTGGTGGAATTATAGGTGCAGGTGTTGCTTTGGATGCGGTAACAAGAGATTTACGCGTATTGATTGTTGATATGGATGATTTTGCCTCAGGAACTTCTTCGCGTTCATCTAAAATTGTTCATGGAGGCTTACGCTATTTGACCAATCTGGAGTTTAGTTATATCTCCCAGATTTCTAAGGAACGTGGCATTGTTTATGAAAATGCACCACATGTGATTTCACCTATTCAAATGGCTTTACCCATTTATAAATATTCGACTCATGGCACATTTGCAACGAAAGTTGGTTTAAAAATTTATGACTGGTTGGCTCAAGTTCGTGCAAAAGAAAGAAGTCAGGAAATTTCTAAAGACATGTTATATACATTAATTCCGAATTTAAAAAAGGATGGATTATATAAAGCACTTTCTTATATTGAGTACCAAACTGAAGATGCTAGATTGACTTTAGAAGTAATTAAAGAAGCCATTCGAAATGATGCTTGTGCATTAAATTATATGAAAGCAGAGGAGATTTTACAAACGTCTGGGAGAATCAGTGGAGTTCGATTGAAAGATATGTTAACAAAAAAGGAATACACTGTACGCACAAAAAGCGTTGTAAATGCTGCTGGTCCATGGGTTAAGGAGGTTGCAGGCAAACTTGTTTCATTTCCGCGTGATGTTCATTGGTTAAAGGGGGCACATTTTGTTTTTTCAAAAAAGAAATTTCCATTGAATCGAGGTGTATTCTTTGAAGGACCAGATAAAAGAATGATGGCAGCTGTACCAAAAAAGGGAAGTGTGTATGTTGGAACAACCGATGATTTTGTTTCTCCTAATGAATTTAACTTATATGCAGATGTCAATGATCGCCTTTATATTTTAAAGGCTTTGGATTATGCCTTTCCAAATTTGAATCTTTCAGTTGAAGATATTATCTCATCTTGGGCGGGCGTACGGACTTCTCTATCTAATAGTAAAAAGGACGCTTTAAATTTTATTCAAAAAGATGAAATCTATATTGGAATGGAAGGTTTAATTACAGTAATTGGCGGAACTTTAACTGGATATCGAAGAACAGCTGAGCGCGTTGTTGATTTGCTGCTAAAAGAGGAAAAGTTGGGGATTCGAACCAATCAGATTCATTCTTTAACATATACACAAACTTTATCGGGTGGGTATTTAAACGGAATTATGAGTTTTGAAGAATTTGAAAAAATACAGGTTCACCATGCAGTGAATCAAGGATGGAGCCCAGAGGCAGCTAAATATTTAATTCGCAAATATGCAGGGAATTTTGATAAAATATTAAAATATCGAAATGAATATGAAGACTTACGTAAAAACGTGGAGATGCCAGAGCATATTTTCTATTCATTGGTGTATGGAATTTTAGAAGAAATGGTGATTACATCCATGGACTTTTTTGCGCGTAGAACAGATTGGTTATATTTTCAACCAGAGTTGGTTCAAACATACAATGAACGGGTATGTCGTGTGTTGCAGCAGTTTCATAATTGGACCAGTGTGGAAATGCAGAGACATCGTGAACAAGTTGAAAAAACACTTTATTTCTCAACAACTGAATTGCGAACAAAATAATCGATGGAAATACAGGTGGTAAAAATAGGGAGGTTTTACATTTTGTGGCAGGAAAATTATAATCGGTGGTTGACATCTGATTGTTTGACAAAAGAGGCATATGATCAGTTAAAAAATATGCCCGACCATGAGAAAAAAGAACGGTTTTGGACTTCACTTTCTTTTGGAACGGGAGGATTACGTGCAAAAATGGGACTTGGTACGAACTGTATGAATATTTTTACCGTTTCAAAAGCTGCCTCAGGTATGGCAGATTATATTTTTCAAAACCAAAAAGAAGGTAAAGAGCAAGGTGTTGCCATTGCGTATGATAGCAGGCATCATTCATACGAATTTGCTGAGGCAGCAGCTTGTGCGCTGGCTGCAAAAGGGATAACCGCATATCTTTTTCGGGATATGCGACCAACCCCTTTGTTATCATTTGCAGTTCGGTTCTTGAATCTATCAGGTGGAATTGTGATCACCGCAAGTCATAATCCCCCAGAATATAATGGATTTAAGGCATATGGCTCAGATGGTGCACAGTTTTCTTCTTTTGCAGCAGAACAATTAGCGGCTTGTATTGAGAATATCAAGGATGAGTTGTTGCTAAAAACAGATTCAAAAGAGGAATATATCCGCACTGGAAAAATTTTAATTTTGGATGATTTAATTGATCATGCCTATCTTCAAACTTTAGATGCGCTGCGTTTTTGTAAAACTGAAGAAATCGATAGGAATGTTTCGGTCGTATTTACTTCTTTGCATGGTACAGCAATTACTTTGTTTCCACATCTGATGGAGAGAAATGGCTTTACCAATATACATTTGGTAAAAGAGCAGTGCGTTCCAAATGGGGATTTTCCAACTGTTGAGGTACCAAATCCGGAAGTGAAAGCAGCATTTTCACAAGCCATTTTAAAAGCAAAGAAAGTAAAGGCGGATCTTGTGATTGCCTGTGATCCAGATGCGGATCGTTTAGGTATTGTTGTGCGTAATTTACAAGGAACGTATGAATATTTGTCAGGGAATCAAATTGCTGCGTTATGTGTGAATTATTTGATTCAACAACGAAGAAAAAATCAAATTCTTTTTCCAAATGGTACATTGATCGATACAATCGTTTCATCACCATTTGCAGCGGCGATTGCGACTGCTCATGGATTAAAACATATGCGAACACCCATTGGATTTAAATATATTGCTGAAAGGATACATGTGCTTGAAAAGGATGCTTCTACCCAATTTTTTATGGGATATGAAGAAAGCTATGGATATTTATTTTTAGATGTTGTTCGGGATAAAGATGCGTTCCAAGCGAGTTTGATTTTGACTGAAATGGCTGCTTATTATAAGAAGCAAAATAAAAGTCTGTTAGAAGTTTTGCAGCAGTTATATGAGAAGTATGGTTATTTTAATGAAGAAACGGAAAGTATAATGTTTTCCGGCTGGGAAGGTATGAAAAAAATAGAGCAGATTATGGCTGTATTCTATGCGTTAGATATTCCTGGATTTTTTGGAGATTATGAAGTTTTATATATGGAAGATTATTTAGAGCAAAAAGTAAAATTTCCAGATGGAACAACAGAAATTTTATCTGGATTCCCCAAAGTACCAATGATTCGTTTGATTTTTGTTCATGATGCATGGTTAGCGGTTCGTCCATCTGGAACCGAACCGAAAATAAAATTTTATTACGGTGTAAAAGAAGCATCGTATACTAAAACCTTGGAGAAAATTCAAGAATTAAAATCTTGGCTTCACCATTTGTTAAAGAAATCTGGTATAGAAATTGGGCATTAAGAAAAATATTTTCAATTGCCAAATGAAATATGTTGTATAAAAGATATGATAAATGGAATGATTATCAGTATATCGGCTTTTGGCAAAGGCAGAATGGGCGAACTTACTTTTTGTACAGTATGAATGTAATTGTTACAATACTTGTCGGCTATGATAAGGACCATGTAAAATAGTAGATGAATGGGTGATAGATAATAAGAGGTTGGATTTTTTTACATCGTTATTCTCTTAAATCACTGATCAGTATAAGATGTAAGCATAAAATTCTTTATATGTTTTTTAAACCATCTAGTGTTTTTAACATAGACAAAACAACTGATATTTACGAGAGTCCAAAATGAAGAGTTTCTGTTTGAGCGAGTTATGCTTGGATAGAAAAAATATAACACAAAGAAGAGGTTTAAAAAAAATTTTAAAGAAAAGAATTTTAAGAGTCATGCTCAAAAGATGGAAAATATATGGAGAAATAAAATGATAGAGAATTTTATTTTAAAAGAAATAAAGTCATTGTGTCTGGATGAGCGGAGGAAAATAAAATGTTGGTATTGAGAAAATTATTGGAGATAGAGGCTGTATCGGGTGAGGAAGATCATGTAGTGGATTTTTTATTTCCAATTTTAGAACAATTGACAGATCGAGTGTGGATTGATGCGTATGGAAATTTATTGGCAGAAAAGCATTGTGGGTATTCCAATGCTACTGTTTTGCTTTCGGCGCATATGGATACAGCGGGACCACTAAAAGCAAATAGACGAATCAAAAGAGATGAAGATGGCATTTGGTATTCTGATCAAGGAAAATTGGGGGCAGATGACAGAGCTGGCATATTTGTGATACTCAAATTGCTGGAAACTGTAGATCAAACTGGTTTTAAAGGGCTTGTCAAGGTAGCCTTGACAAGAGATGGGAAAAATGGTTTTCTTGGTTCAGCAGAAATGGATTCTGTCTGGCTATTGGATGTGGATTTATGTTTGGTGCTTGATCAAAAAGGAAAAAATGATATTGTCATCGCAAATTCTGACTGTGCTTTTTGTGCAGATGTTGTTGGTGATTTTATACAGCAAGCTGCAGCAAAAGTTGGATTGTCCTGGCAGCAAGTCAAAGGCGGATGTTCGGATACTGTAAATTTTGTTATGCATGGTGTGAATGCAGTTAATCTGTCAGTCGGATACTATCATGAAGATACAGACGATGAATATTTGAAAGAAGAAGAAATGCTAGATACGGTTCGTGTACTCCAAGCGACTTTCAATATGCTAGATCAAATGGAGTTTCCGCTTGTTCCGGATTGTAATAAAGTTTATCCAGGTATGTAAAGGGATAACGAATATTTTTGATTGAGAGATGGTTAGGTATAAAAACTAGTAATGGTTGAAACAGTTTAGAAAACGAGATTGTTGGTCGAATTTAGTGGATGGTTTTGCTATTTATAAAGTTTGTTGTGAATGATTAAAATAGACAAATTTAAAGGAAATAGGGAGGTGCTCTATTTCCCTTTTTGTTATTTTGTGCAGTATAATTGAAGAAGATAAAATTCTTTTGATTATATAATTTTTAAAATGATATGGGTTATATGGTAGATGGATAAAAACTTCCAATAACGAGATTTTTTATGTTTCTGAAACCATTTTTGATGTGCTTAAATCATGGTGAAGTGAAAAGGCTGTATGTTTTAAAAGAGAGCAGCATAGATGTTATAAAATAATTTGTTGCAATCAAATCAGAGATCTACAGCCACTGTTTCAAAGTGAAAGATTGGTCGTATTTACTTTGCATATTGGTGTGTGCAACTTGGAGGATAGTATTAAGGGAGCAATATATCATTTGAATTTCCAGTATGAAATGGACAAAATTTATTATCGAACATAAATTTGGTATAATGGTAAAAAAGTTTTTGCAATCCCAATAGATTAGATATAGATGCATTGAATGATTATTTAAAATTGTAAAATGATTTATTGATGACAAAAATGCTTGGAAAGGGAAGAATACAGATGCATCATTTATCTAAAATAATGTATATGTTTGTTGTTTTGTTTGTTTTGTTAGTTGGTTTGGGAGCTTGTCAGCAAGAAATAGATGGAGTACAACCTTTGGGTAATAAGGAGGCAAAAGAAATCAAAATGCCAAAAACAAAAATTGACTTGGAAAATTTAAAAGAAATTTATTATGCAGGTGGCTGTTTCTGGGGAGTGGAAGCATATTTTGCTTTGATTCCGGGGGTTTATGATGTGACAGTTGGATATGCTAACGGTCATACTGCATATCCAACCTATGAGGAGGTTTGTAAAGAAACAACTGGACATGCGGAAACAGTACATGTCAAGTATGATCCGAATGTTGTCAGTCTGGAAACATTAACTGAGCATTTTTTTGGCATAATTAATCCCTTGTCCTATCATCGTCAAGGCAATGATGTCGGGAGTCAATATCGTACGGGAATTTATTATATGGATAAAGCAGATTTACCCGTTTTAAAAGCGGTGATGCAAAAGGAGGCTGCAAAATATGATCAGCCGCTTGCTGTAGAATTAAAGCCGCTTACCGTTTATTATTTGGCGGAGGATTATCATCAGGATTATTTAGAGAAAAATCCAAATGGTTACTGTCATGTTGATTTTTCTGGGTTACAAATATTTGAAAAAGAATAAAAGAAATGTAAAGCTGCACCATAGTTTTTCATAGAGAAACAGGATGTTTTATTAGGAGGGTGGTTTGAAAGGAGGAAAAATTATGAAAAAAGTTTATTTATCCGTTTTGGGCTTGGCTTTGTTGGGCGCTACAATGGCAGGATGTTCAGATGAAACGGACAAAGCCAATGAAAGTTTACAACAAACGCTGGAGGTGGTAGAACAAGTGAAGGAAAAAGATATTGCATTGAATCCGCTTGAGTATACGAAACCGTCGGATGAGCAATTGCGTGAAAAGTTAACGGATGAGCAGTATCGAGTTACACAAAATTCTGATACAGAGCGGCCATTCACTGGTGAATATTATGATACCGATGAATTGGGGATTTATGTTGATGTGGTGACTGGTGAACCGTTGTTTTTATCAACAGATAAATATGATTCTGGTTGTGGTTGGTCAAGTTTTACAAAACCGATTGATTCAGTGGTAATTAGGGAACTGACAGATACAAGTTATGGAATGGTACGTACAGAGGTGCGTAGTCGTGTTGGAGATTCACATTTGGGGCATGTGTTTACAGATGGACCACAAAAATCTGGTGGCTTACGTTATTGTATCAACAGTGCTGCATTGCAATTTATTCCATATGATAAAATGGAAAAGGAAGGGTATGGTGCGTTTCGAGTATTGCTACAGAAGAAAGAATCATAAAAACATCTATTATTTGGTGTCTAGAAATATGATCATTGTTTTAGGTCAAACTGAAGACTTGGAATCCAGCAGAAAAGATTAATGATTGATTGTAAACATGATCCCAGCTGTTCTCTTTTCCTAAATGATTTCATCATATGATACTAAGATTGCTGCAATTTTGATGTGTATGGGATGTATACTGGGTATCCTTGGTTTGGATGTCGGATGTTCTAGTATACATTTTTTATTTATAAGATGATTTAAAGGGGAAAATGTTATTTAAAATCATTTGTGTTAAAGATTAAGATTTTGTGTGTAAAACTGGATTTTAGGTTAGAAGTTTGTGAAAAAAAGCAGTGATGAAAATGAAATTGGAGCGACGGTTTGAAATTTTATATTTTTTATAGGAAGAAAAGCAGCAAGCTGCAAAAGGAATTGGCAAAATGATTTAAGATTTCTGTGTTTGAGAAAGGAATGAAGTGATGAAAAAATCAGGAGCAGGTGGCATCTGGTTGTCTCATGAGAAGAAAAAACAAATGGAAACGGAAATTATTTATTTTTTTCAAGTTGTACGTGATGAAAAAATCGGGATAATCGCTGCACAGGAAATATTGGAATTTTTTTTGGAGAAACTTGGAAAGGAAGTTTATAATCAAGCACTTGATGATGTGCAAATTTGGCAAAGACAAGTGATGGAGAATATGGAACTGGATTATTATTCGTTGTATAAAAAATAGAATGATATTAGACTTATCAAAAAATACAAGGTACTAAAATCTGTATAATTACAAGAGTTTTGACGATTCCATCACGCTATGATTTCTCCAAGGTTTACAATAAGATTTGGAATCTATCATAGAGATATAAAGTAGCTGGAAAAAAACAAGAATTTTTATTCTGAACAACGAATATTTTTAAATAACAAAGTGTATAAAGTCAAAAAAGACGGACAGACAGGTGTAAAATTGTATATGAAATTTTGCATCATTGTTTGTTTTTTTGTATCCACTTCTTTTGTTTCACTCTCTTTTTTATGTATGTGGTATATAAGTCCGTTTCATAAAATATAATTTCAAATCATCAGGCTGATGTGGCTTATAAATTTATATCTGAAATTTTTAAAGAAACGCTCTCATAAATTGGAGAAATGTCTATTTGGAGAGCGTTTTCTTATAACTTGCGGGGAACTTTTATGTCATTTAAACTGTTTTTTGAAAGAGATGATGTGATCCTCTTTTTGTGTTTAAATAGACATAGGGGATGAAACGAGGTTTTATGTATATCCTGGTGGGGCTTCAACATGAATATACAATTGATTGGACGGTCATATCAAACAAGGAAAAATAAATTTTCTTAAGAAATAAGAAGAGATTATGGATAGAAAATATTAGAAGGTTATTTTACTTTAAATCAATTTTTTAAAATTAATATTTTTAATAGAAAAGAATTCATGTATTTCAAGATAGGTATAGAAGGTGTTTTCTGATATATAAAAACATAATATAAAAAATAATATACCTAAATATTTTTTGGGATTTTTATTTGATATAAAAATGAGATGAAAGAAAGGGGAATAAAGGATTTTGATCATTCATTGTGTAAGGAACTAAGGATAATACAACTAGGTATATAAAAACATTTCTTTTCCTAAAAGAGATAGATTCACACTGTTTTTCAGAGAAAAAATGTTTTCATGTGTAAGTTTTTATTTGAATTCCTTTTCTTTTAATCTGATAAAAAACGGATGATTTTGCATAAAGATAGTTCTTTTGTTTGAAGTGTTTAATTTCAAGATATCATTATAAACCATTTGTTTTGTAAATCATGGTGGATTTTTATTGTATATATAGTAAAATATGAATAAATTAAGAAAGGATGATGATTATGCAATTGTCGAAGTTTACGGATTATTCATTTCGAGCACTTGTTTATTTGGCACAAAATCAAGATCGGCTTTGTACAGTAGAAGAGCTCGCAAAAAATTTACATACATCAGAACATCATATGAAGAAGGTGGTTCATAAATTGGCAACAGGCGGTTATATTACATCTTTAAAGGGTCGCGCAGGTGGGTTGCATTTAGGTATGGAACCCAAAAATATCAATCTTGGGGAGATTTTGAAATTTACTGAGGACAATTTAAATATTTTTTCCTGTTATTTAGAGACGGATACTTGTCCGCTGCGATCTTGTGGATGTAAATTAAAGCAAGTTTCACATATTGCGTTGGGTCATTTTATCCATGAATTTGAAAAATATACATTGGAGGATGTGCTGTAAATTCGTATATGTATAAAATATTAATTGTAGAAGATGACCCAGTTATTTCCAGAACGATAAAAGAACAGTTGGAACAATGGGGTTATGATAGTTTTTGTGTAGAGAATTTTCAACAAGTTGCAGAGCAGTTTTTAACTTATGATCCGCAGCTTGTTTTAATGGATATTTCGTTACCATTTTTTAACGGATATTATTGGTGTGGTGAAATTCGGAAATATTCTAAAGTTCCGATTTTATTTATTTCTTCAACTTCGGATAGCATGAACATTGTTATGGCAATGAATATGGGTGCCGATGACTTTATTGTAAAACCATTTGATTTGAATGTTTTGATTGCAAAAGTGCAGGCAATTCTTCGGCGCACCTATGATTTTAGTGAACATATGCAGTTTTTATCCTATGGTAATATTTTGCTTTCTTTACATGATGCAGTGCTCATATATGAAAATCGGAGACTTGAGCTAACCAAAAATGAATTTAAAATGTTGCAAATGTTATTTGAAAATAAAGGACGTATTGTAACACGTGAAGAGTTGATGGTTCGACTATGGGAAAGTGATCAATTTATTGATGATAATACATTGAGCGTGAATATGGCACGTTTGCGTAAACGGATGGAGGGAATCGGAATTACTGATCTCATTCAGACCAAAAAAGGGATGGGCTATGTGGTGATATAAATGAAGAATAAAGAATGGTCAAAAATGATAAAAACATATATGTATGCAAAAAGGAAAGATTGGTTCATTTTGATTTTATGTTTGTTTATTTTTGGATTGATTTTTTATCTGCATGAATTGCCGCTTGCTGCCATAAAATACGCTTTTTTGTTAGCCATCTGTTTTGCTTTGGTTGGATATGGCTATGATTTTTATCAATATGTAAAACAATATCAGTTTCTGCTACAAATCAAACGAAATATTCGCAATATATTGGATGAATTTCCTGAACCACATGATGGCATTGAAGCTGTTTATCAGGATATTTTAATGCTCCTACATGAGCAGCGGCTTCAGTTGAATTCTGAACATGAACGAATGATTCGTGAAGCAGAGGATTATTATACGGCGTGGGCACATCAAATTAAAACTCCAATTTCGGCAATGCGTTTACTTTTGCAAACACAAAGAAGTGAAGACAATCGTTTGATTCAAATGGAACTTTTTAAAATTGAACAGTATGTGGAAATGGTTTTACAATATGCACGTCTACACCGAGCGGTCCATGATTTTCGTTTTCAGGGGTATTCGGTTTCAGAAATGGTAAAACGGGCTCTTCGAAAATATTCTGTTTTGTTTATTCAAAAAAAAATTACACTTGATTTTGCTCAAATGGATATTCAGATGATTACAGATGAAAAATGGTTTGTTTTTATTTTGGAGCAGATTTTGTCTAATGCTTTGAAATATACACCAGAAGGTGGCATCATTTGTATTGAAATGTTAGGGGTAGATACGTTATGTATCAAAGACAGTGGTGTTGGGATTTCTGCAGAGGATTTACCACGTGTATTTGAAAAAGGGTTTACGGGATTTAATGGAAGAATGAATCAAAAATCAACTGGCATTGGTTTATATCTATGCAAAAAAATTGCTGATGATCTTGGGGTTATAGTAGAAATTCAATCGGAAATTGGAAAGGGAACATCGGTTTTATTGAGATGGGATGTAAATGGATGGCGTAAAGATTCGTTGCAGAAAAATAAAGTGTAATTGGATTCAAAATGGATATGCTGTTTTTTCAAAGTACATTTATTTTGTTTTTAGAAAGAGCAACTAGAAAATCTTGATAAATGATATGAATTTCAAAAATGGTGACATTGTATAATTCATCTATTTCATTGGATTTATAGCCTATACTAAGATAATATTTTATGACTGTACCAAACTCCTCAAAATTAAAAGACTATCAACTTCTGACAAGATCATCAAAAATCCTTAATCTTACAAAAATGTAAGATAAGTCTAAGAAATGTAAGCCAATGCGATGGTTTGACATTTCTTTTTTACTTAAGATAGGGTATAGCAAGAATATAGGAGGCAGTATATATGACATTATTGGAAGTCGAACAGTTGAAAAAGATTTATACAACACGTTTTGGTGATCGGCAAGTCGAGGCACTTCGTCAAGTGACATTTTCAGTAGAGGAGGGAGAATATGTTGCAATTATGGGTGAATCAGGTTCTGGAAAAACCACACTTTTAAATATTTTGGCAGCACTGGATCGTCCAACAAGTGGAACCGTTTTTTTGAATGGAAAAAATTTAACAATGATAAAGGAAAGTGAACTTGCAGCGTTTCGTCGAAATGAGCTTGGTTTTGTATTTCAAGATTTTAATTTGCTGGATACGTTTTCGATTCAGGACAATATTGTTTTGCCACTTGTCTTATCTGGGAAAATGTTTTTGGAGATGGAAGAAAGGATGTTACCGATTGCAAAAAAATTGGGGATTCAACATTTACTAGATAAGTTCCCGTATGAAATTTCTGGCGGTCAGCAGCAGCGTGCAGCAGTTGCGCGCGCATTGATTACAAACCCAAAATTGATTTTGGCAGATGAGCCAACTGGTGCGTTGGATTCAAAATCGACCAATCAGTTGCTTCAACTGTTTTCGGATATTAATGAAGAGGGACAAACAATCGTGATGGTTACGCATAGCACAAGAGCAGCCAGCCATGCAAAAAGGGTCTTATTTATGCGTGACGGAGAAGTATTTCATCAACTGTATCGCGGTCATATGACCGTTGAAGAAATGTTTGAGAAAATTTCTCATACTTTAACGGTTTTACTTTCCGGAGGTGGAAAGATATGAAACGTTTTTTCTATGTCAAGTTGGCATTGTCTAATATCCAGAAAAACAGAAGATTGTATTTCCCGTATTTATTCTCTTGTATTTTTATGGTTTGTTTTTTTTATTTGATTTATTCACTTGGTATGCATAAAAGTTTGAAAGCAAACGGAAGTGTACATGCTTTGCTGAGTTTGGCAATTGGTGTACTGCATGTATTTTCTGTTATCTTTTTATTTTATACCTATGGTTTTTTAATGAAGAAACGGAAAAAGGAAATAGGGCTTTATAATATTTTAGGGATGGAGAAAAAGCATATTGCCAAAGTTTTGTTTTTTGAAAGCTTATGGTTGTTTTTAGGTGCTTTGGTGTTCGGTTTAGCAGCAGGGTTATTGCTTAATAAGCTTATGTATATGCTGATTGCAAAATTACTGCAATTTGAAACACTTTTATTTTATATTGAAATACAGGCCATTTTGAATACAATTGGTTGGTTTATGGGTATTTTTCTATTTTTGTTTTTGTATCAGATTTTTCAAATTCATTTAAGCCATCCGATCGAGCTGTTAAAAGGTGATAGAGTTGGAGAAAAGGAACCCAAGACGCGCTGGCTGCTTACATTGATTGGATTTGTTTCATTGGGTATTGGTTATGCAATTGCATTGAGCGTAAAGTCTCCACTTGCGGCAGTTGGTTTGTTTTTTGTTGCAGTGCTTTTTGTAATGATTGGGACTTATGCACTGTTTACAGCAGGAAGCATTGCAATTTTAAAAGGATTGAAACGAAATAAACGATTTTATTATCAAATCAATCATTTTGTTTCCGTTTCAGGTATGATCTATCGAATGAAACAAAATGCGGCAGGATTGGCAAATATTTGTTTACTAAGTACAGCAGTTCTTGTGATGTTTTCCAGTACAACTTCTTTGTATGCGGGTATCAATGAAATTATACGAGATCGATACCCAGCAGATACAATGCTCCTCAGCCATAGTTTGGCAAATGAACCGAAACAGCAGGAAAAGTTGGAACAACTGGTTCAACAAGCGGCACAAAAAGAGAATATTTCAATTTCTGAAACACTTTCTTACACATATTATTCGCTTGTTGCACAAAAAAAGGACAATTACTATACGCTAAATCCGAATCAAAATAACGTAGATATGACAACTGTACAATCGGTGTATGTGATTTCACTGGAGGATTACAATCGAATAGAGGGGAAAAATGTTCAGCTAGAAGAAAATGCGGTCTTATTATTTTCAGAAAATCAAACCGATGAACCAAACACAATAAGGATTGAGAATCAAATATGGAACATACAAGAAAATTTATCTGATTTTACTCTGACAAAATATTTGCGTGAGCCAGCTTTTGTGAGTGATTATTTGGTTGTTGACAGTTTCGATTCATTGGGTGTTTTGTCGAATCTGGATGTTCAACTACAGTATGAATATGGTATCAATTTTAACAATGCAGATGATGAGAAAATAGAGGAATTTAATCAAAGTTTGCAACATTTGTTGAAAAAGAATATGGGAAAAAGCTCCGACGTGGATTTGAGCAGTATTGCTGGAGAGCATACAAGTTTTTATCAGCTGTACGGAAATTTATTGTTTATCGCAATTTTCTTAGGGATGCTTTGTTTATTTGCAACGGTCATTATTATTTATTATAAACAAGTTTCGGAAGGATATCATGATCGATTGCGATTTGAAATTTTGCAAAAGGTCGGAATGAGTCATAATGAGGTAAAGCAGACAATCCGTAGTCAAATTTTGACCGTCTTTTTCTTACCACTTTTGATGGCGATTGTACATATTTCGGTTGCCTTTCCCATTATTACAAAAATGCTGCGGACTTTGAGCATGAGTAATGTTTCGTTTTTTCTGCTTTGTACTGTTTTGTCAGTACTGGTGTTTTCTTTGATTTATGCATTGGTATATTTTGTGACCGCACGTACGTATTATAAAATTGTGAAATCTTAAAGACGATATCAGCTCTGGATAAAAAATACGAAAGATTTGAGAGGTTGTTGTTTTGCCATTGCCGTTTCTTTTTGTTTTCAGGTTTTTATTGTAGCCGTTTTCCAACTACAAAATGACAAAGGAATCGATAAAGCTTGATGCTTTCAGGCTTTTAGTGATGTTTTTGATTTTTGTGAGAAAAAGTATTTGTCATTGGAAAAAATAATAAAAAACGTTGAGACTGCAACAACTATTTGATATGATGAGAAATATAAAATGCATAAGTGCAAGAGTTGAACCGTAACATAAGATGTATTGAAATTCTTTAAATCCATCCACCATGCAACTGTAACCAACTGGTTGAACCGTAACATAAGATGTATTGAAATTAAAAAATCCCTCCAAAATTAATAAATTTGAAGGGGGTTGAACCGTAACATAAGATGTATTGAAATACTAAAAAATCAATAGGAACATCAGAGCCTGGTAAAGTTGAACCGTAACATAAGATGTATTGAAATTCAATTCTGTCTTTCAAAAGAACATCTCCCTTCTAAGTTGAACCGTAACATAAGATGTATTGAAATTTTGATAGGGTCTGGAATATAGTTGTAGGTTCTACGTTGAACCGTAACATAAGATGTATTGAAATTTCTGGGTTTGCTTTTTGTCTTGGGGTTTTGTTACCGTTGAACCGTAACATAAGATGTATTGAAATTTTTTTGTTACGTGTTTTGAGGTATTACCGTGGTTGTTGAACCGTAACATAAGATGTATTGAAATTATGCATTTGCATTTTGTTCCAGTCAATAAAGAAAAGTTGAACCGTAACATAAGATGTATTGAAATTTCAATGGCTATTTGACGCTTATGATGGGGGCTTGTTGAACCGTAACATAAGATGTATTGAAATTCAATGTACTTGTCAATTATTAACGTAATCAGACCAGTTGAACCGTAACATAAGATGTATTGAAATTAGTATTTTGTGTCTTGATGAGTGCCACAATGATAGTTGAACCGTAACATAAGATGTATTGAAATGTTAAGTGAATTTTTAATAAAACCTAACAATCTACGTTGAACCGTAACATAAGATGTATTGAAATAGCTTTGTAGCATATGTAATAGTCTTAAAGCCAGAAGGTTGAACCGTAACATAAGATGTATTGAAATATCCAAATGATTATACTAAAAAAGAAGACGGTTCAGTTGAACCGTAACATAAGATGTATTGAAATTTTTTTTTGGAGGGATTTTTTTATGAAAAATGAAGTTGAACCGTAACATAAGATGTATTGAAATTTGTATACTCAATGATTTTTTAGAAAAATGCGGTTGTTGAACCGTAACATAAGATGTATTGAAATTTATTTTGGCTCTCCTAAGTCAAACGTTATGTTTAGTTGAACCGTAACATAAGATGTATTGAAATCACCTCCACCCTTACTTAATCCCAAACATCTGAATGTTGAACCGTAACATAAGATGTATTGAAATCCTTGTTGCTTGTTACCGATTAACTCACACCCCATTGTTGAACCGTAACATAAGATGTATTGAAATGCTATTCGCCGAATGTCCGACCAGTCGGACAAAAACGTTGAACCGTAACATAAGATGTATTGAAATTAAAGTGTGTGCTCTGCGAGGCTCTTTCGGCTATTCGTTGAACCGTAACATAAGATGTATTGAAATCTTTTTTCTGGCGCCAAACGCAAATTCATTCCGACGTTGAACCGTAACATAAGATGTATTGAAATTTTGTTAAGCCATTCACTTTTTTCTGGCGCCAAACGGTTGAACCGTAACATAAGATGTATTGAAATCAGGCATAAACCTAGCCATCCTAGCTGCCTGTTTAACGTTGAACCGTAACATAAGATGTATTGAAATAAGGCAAAAAAACGCATACAAAAACCACCTAACCGGTTGAACCGTAACATAAGATGTATTGAAATTTTTTTGGTCAGCTATCTGCCCAATAGTTCTGCGACGTTGAACCGTAACATAAGATGTATTGAAATTTTTTTAGATTACTTGGAATCTCTCTTAGAAATGTAGTTGAACCGTAACATAAGATGTATTGAAATCAAAGACAAGAGGTTGAAGTGAAGCAAAAGGAGCGTTGAACCGTAACATAAGATGTATTGAAATTAAGAATAACTATTT
>ERZ1643249.2432-NODE-2432-length-17354-cov-8.534944_pt1 | contig 17354 bp, 19 predicted proteins | sample MGYA00579263_ERZ1643249 | MGnify/ENA primary metagenome ERZ1643249 (study PRJEB29033, sample SAMEA4952264) | chicken gut metagenome | biome: Broiler Chicken; feature: Gastrointestinal Tract; material: Caecum | place: Ireland | collected 2018 | study: Broiler... | reverse complement strand
AGTTCTATTTTATTGTAAAACATCTGATAGATACACTCGTCCTATATATAGGAAAGCGACGAAAATTAACAGATAAAGTTCTTATTTTGTCAGTATGGAAAAAGAGAAAGCGGATTGTGCTATGATTTAATCAACTTGTTATTATAGTTGCCAATAAATTTTAATTTATGAAAGGAAAAAAAGATGGAAAAGAGATTATTTACATCTGAATCTGTCACTGAGGGACATCCAGATAAAATGTGTGATGCTATTTCAGATGCGATATTAGATGCATTGTTAGAAAAAGATCCATTAAGTCGTGTAGCATGTGAAACTAGTATTACTACTGGATTGGTGTTAGTAATGGGAGAAATATCAACAAAAGCATATGTTGATATTCCACGAATTGTTAGGGAGACGATTCGTAATATTGGGTATACAAGAGATAAATATGGATTTGATGCAGACACTTGTGGAGTTATTATATGTATAGATGAACAATCAAGTGACATCGCACTGGGGGTTGATAAAGCAAAAGAAGTAAAGGAATTTGGAAATGAAGAAACAGAGGAAAATCTACTTGGCGCAGGCGATCAAGGAATGATGTTTGGATATGCGACATGTGAAACAGATGAATATATGCCATATCCTATTGCGTTAGCTCATAGATTAGCGAGACAACTTACCAAAATAAGAAAAGACGGTACGCTTAAATACTTGAGACCGGATGGTAAGACTCAGGTAACTGTAGAATATGATGAGTATGGAAAACCACTTCGTTTAGAAACTGTAGTTTTGTCTACACAGCATGATTCTGAAATTACACAGGAACAAATTCATAAAGATATAAAAAAATATGTTTTTGATACTACTTTACCACAAGAAATGGTAGACAAAGATACTAAATTTTTTATTAATCCCACAGGGCGGTTTGTAATCGGAGGTCCTCATGGGGATAGTGGACTAACAGGGCGTAAAATTATTGTTGATACGTATGGCGGATTTGCAAGGCACGGTGGCGGTGCTTTTTCTGGTAAAGATGCTACGAAAGTCGATCGGTCAGCTGCTTATGTAGCACGATACATTGCCAAAAATATTGTAGCAGCGAAGCTGGCTAGTAAGTGTGAGATACAGCTTTCTTATGCAATCGGTGTTGCCGAACCAACCTCTATTGGTATAGATACTTTTGGGACAGGTCAATTACCAGATGATAAACTTATCGATATTGTACGCAAAAATTTTGCTTTAACTCCAACGGGGATTATAGATATGCTAGATTTAAGACGTCCTATATATAAGCAGACTTCTTCCTATGGGCATTTTGGAAGAAATGATTTGGATTTGCCTTGGGAAAGACTCGATAAGGTCGAAAAATTGAGATGCTATCTTGGCGAATGATACATAATTATTAAAACAGGATATGGAGAATAGTTATAGATTTCCATAAATAAATATTTGCAAAAAGTTTAGGAAAAAGTAACAGATAGCTCTAAACAACGGCAGATGTAACTTGATTAAGTTACTTCTGCCGTTAAAATTTGTTGAGTGACTTTAAGACTTATGTAAAATCTTAAGATGTATAATAGGTACACAGGAGGGTATACAGGTGCACATTGGAGAAAACGATATAGGGAAGATTATTAGAATATTACGAAATGAACGAGGTATGACAAGGGAACAATTAGCAGAAAGAACAGAAATCAGTCTTTCGCATCTAAATAAAATTGAAGCAGGAATAAAAAGACCGAGCATTATTACCTATCAAAAAATCATGAATATTCTTCAAGTTGATATATCTATTCGAGATGAAAGTCAAACTGAGAGAGGAAGATGTATTGCTATGGCAAGGGATATTTTAGAAAATCGAACAGGAAAGGAAGCTAAATATTTATTGAAGGTTTTGAGATGTCCTGCTGATAATTTAAACGTAGTATATTAGTAAAAATTTTGTATATCTGCTGAAGTAGGCTTGTAGGAGATATTGGGGCTGAAAACTTAATTTGCATAGTGGTAGTATAATAAATATATATTAAATTGTGAGGAGGATTTGGTACTTATGGCAAAGAGAAAAAGAAGTCCTGACATTGCAAGAACAGCTGAAAGCGGTAGAAAAATTGATGAGTGCTCAGTAAGGGCAAAAGAACTGAATAAGCAGAGAAAACATATTAAGGACCAGATTGCCGAAGAAAATAAGAAAAAACTTTACGATGCGGTAGTAAAGTCTGGATTATCAGCAGGTCAATGTATTGAGATTATTGATGATTATATTCTGAATGATACGAAAAGCGAATAATATGGAGTGTTATTTCGTATCAGAGCACCATTATATGGAAGCTGAGATATTGACGGGCACAAAATATGGTGTTATTATAATTTTGTAAATTATTTCATTCGGGAATATCCTGAATAAGAAATTTCGTCTCGGAATGGTCCGAGATTTGCAAGCAGATTGTGCGAAACGAACCAGAGAAGCCATTTTGTTTTTCTGAAAGATTGATTCGGGCGTGAGCCTGAAAAGATAGAAATGACATCAAAAAGCAAAGAAATGTTTTTTGGTGTCTTTTTTATTCTATAGGAAATTCCTTTGAATTTCCTATAGAACAAAAAGCCCTCCGGGCAGGAGCACACTGCGGCGGAGAGGAGTTATGTCGCTAAAGCGACCCGCCGCAGGCGGAGAATCCTGCAAAGCAGGATTCTTTTTCATGTTTAGTTTTTTATGTTCAGGCTGACGGAATGAGGAAAGGGTAGAATAGTCTTTGATTGAATACATCGATTAAAGTAATAAGAAGGAGGAATTCATTGAGTCAGTTGAAAAAATCTTATGCAGTAAGTAGGGGGATTGGCCATATGGGAAATAGCCGATACCCATCGGTGGTTTTAAGGAAAGGAGGGCAGTTGATGTCTGGGAGATAATTGTAGGTCATAAACACATCCATTTAGGTTGTAGGAGCTTTAGAAACAGGCGTTGGATAGGAAAATAGGAGGAATATAAGAAGATTATCAGAAGTAATCAAGAAATAGAATTAACCCAGGAAGAATTATTTGAGGCATATGAGGAGCAGGCAAGAAACTATGATATGCAAAATATAGCAAATAATATGTCCGTATATCTGGATTCGGATATATATATGCGGTAAAAAAACAGCATTTATTGAGGAGGCAGCAGATCTGCTCAAAACATATTTAGATGAGCGTGAAATAACATATGAGTTTGCAATCAGGAAAGCAATAAGAGATATTGCAAAAAACATATTAAATTACAAGTGTGTTGAGGAGTTAAAAGAGAATATGAGAATAAGAAAGGGATGGCTGTATAAACAGGAGAAAAGATGCAATATAAGAGAAGGGCATGGTGCCTATCCTGGTGAAAACGGGCTTAGTGTCGGTGGACAGGGAGCAGAAAACAGATAATTGGAAGGCTGCGATGGAAATTAGCGGTTGCAGCACTAAGAAAATCTGCTATAATAAAATCAGGGAAAGGCGGATAAAACGGTATGGTAGAAAGCAAGAAAATAAAAACAGATGTCATTCTGAAAGATTTCTGGAGGCAGAATGACAGATTTGCCGATTTGTTCAATGCAGTGGTGTTTCAGGGAAAAGAAGTATTAAAACCGGAAGCACTGCAGGAGATGGACACGGATTTATCTGGCATCATTCGGTTTAAAGATTATGAAGAGTCTCTTGTAAGAACTAGAGATGTGGTAAAAAAGATGGCGTTTGGTGTGGAATTTGCAGTTTTGGGAATCGAATCCCAAATGAAAACGCATTATGCAATGCCCTTACGGACACTTTTATATGATGGGATGGGATACCTGAAGGAATATCAGGAAATTGCTCATTCCAGAAAAACGGAAGGCGGCATGACGGAGGCGGAATTTCTTTCCGGAATGCGCAAGGAAGACCGTCTGCATCCGATTATCTCGATAGTCGTATACTATAGTGAGAATGCCTGGGACGGACCGATGTGCCTGAAGGATATGATCGTAGAGATGCCGGAGGAGATTGAACGCATCTTTTCTGATTATAAGATGAACCTCGTGCAAGTGAGAGAAAGTGAACAGTATGTATTTCATAATGAAGACGTAAAGACAGTGTTTGAGATTTCCAGAGAAATATTCAAGGGGAATTTTGATAAGATTAATACAGAATATAAAGACCGGGAAATCAAATCGGAACTAGTTACGGTAATTGGCAAGATTACGGATTCGGTGGAACTGATGCGTCAGGGAAATAGCAAGGAGGTTGTTAGCATGTGTACTGCTTTGGAAAAATTAAAAGAGCAAGGTCGTGAAGAAGGGCGCCAGGAAGGTCGTGAAGAAGGCCGTCAGGAAGGTCTGAAAGATTTAATCACGGAGTGGACGAAAGATGGTTACTCAGTCAGTGAGATTGCGAAACTTCTGAAAAAACCAGAGGAATTTATAAAAAAAGTACAGGAAGAATCAGCGTCTGTAATATAAAAATTTACGGAAAGGCACCGGAACTTACAAGGAGGTTTTGGTGTCTTTTTCTTTTGCAACAGGAATACTAAAGATCATGTGGGAGGTAAGATATGACGACTATACAATACATAAAGAAAAATGGATGGCAGGTAGAATGTGAGCCTGAGTTGTTGTGCGGGGCAATGAGCGTTACGATTGGGTTTATCAATGAAAAAGGACGGGATGATGAAACGCAGCTGGATATTCTGCCATACGATGAACGGGATTTAGCAGCCTGTTTTCTGAGTTTTGCAAAGAAAATGGGTTTCCTGAAGATACAGTTACTTATATACATATTGTCCAGATGGCTGAAGGCATGGAAGCATTAGTTTGATTCAGCCAGTATATCTTAATGGCAGCACTGCAATTGTAAATTAGGGAATAGCAGGGGATGAGTCGTGCAACGTGCCGGATATTTCTCTTCATGGAATAGACTCTGACCTTATAGGAAGCGTTTGTCGTCTGATACTTGGAGATTATTTATGAATAAGAGACAGAAGAATGAGAAAAACAAGGGACAGATAGAATAGATTGGATGTATACTAAATAAAGGAAAATTTAATTGACGCATACAATATGTTGTGTTAATATGGTTTTGAAATCAATTTTTATACGTCCCTTCAGGGATGGGTAAGAGATTTTGGTTCCGGTTTAAATGCCGGGAGAAAAGTTTGAAAGCGCAGAGTGCTTTTGTGTTTTGTTTAAAACTGAATCATGGAATCAAAAAGAGACATTCAGAATGGAGAATTCTGGGTGTCTTTTTTTCTGCGCAGAGAAAGGAGGGATTGCAGAAAAAAACAGATGAACAGGCGGCAGATATAAGAAAAACACAGGCAAAGGAGGAAACGAATGAATCATTCAATTTTAATGGGAAGACTAACCAGAGACCCAGAAATCCGTTATTCTCAGGGAGAGAATTCTATTGCGGTTGCAAATTTCCGTCTTGCAGTGGACCGTACATACCGCACGAGAGATGACGAAGAAACAGCGGATTACTTTTCCTGTACGGCATTCGGCAGGCTTGCGGAATTTGCAGAGGACCATCTGGCACAGGGAATCAAAGTAATCGTGGCAGGAAGGCTCCAGAATGATAACTATAAGAACAGGGATGGAAACCGGGTATATGGAATGAAGCTGATCCTGTCCCAGATTGAGTTCGCCGAGAGCAAGAAGATCAATGAAGGTTATCGTGATGGAAATTACAGGGATGATGACGAGGATGACAGGGAATCTGGTCGGAGAAGTTCTTCCGGGGAAAGAAGGTCAGGCCACAGTTCCGGACAGAATGCAGAGCAGCGCCGCTCTGGAAACAGAAAGAGCGGCAGCTCCAGAGAAGAAGGGCGGAGGAGCAGTTCGAGGTCCGATTCCGGACGCCGTTCCAGGGGACGGGATGACCGGGACCCGGACGATGAATTTATGGATACGGAGAGCGCAGACAATTATGCGTTTAACTAAGAAAAGATGGAAAAATAAAAAGTCGGTAAGCGGCAGGGGACTTCCCTGCCCTTTCCGTAGAAAGGATTATTATGGAGGATAAATGGAATCAGACGGAGGCAAGAATCAGAAGTTGGATTAAGGACAACAAGGCGCTAATGTCAGTTTCCGTCTTGGTTGGCTTTCTCCTGACGCCGTTTCTGTGGCCTTTTTTTCTTGCAGTGGTCTATACGGCGCTGTCATTGGCAGTGCCGGTTTTTCTCATCCTTCTTGGGATTAAGATGCCATGGAGAGCAGAGCCGCATAAAGAGAAAAAAGATACAGAGAAAGACAGACCGGAGAATAGTCCGAAAGATGAAGAGGAGGATACATATGAGCAGAGGAAAGACACTTTTTCGCAGGGGCAGGATTCAAAGAATGGGGCTGCACCAGAACCGGAGCACAAAGAAAAAAAGGATTGCGCAGACCGAAAAAACAATGACGGAGAAAGAGACGCAGCTATATCGTGGTATGTCCAAGAAGGAAAGGTACGCATCCTGAAGCTGATGCACCGGGCATGCGAAGAAAATGCGACGGGGATTTCCATCCGCAGGGACGGAATCTGCTCCGCAAAAGGAAAGGACGGATATTACCGGATTGGGGCGTTTCGGAACTTCCCAGGGAATCGTATGGAAGTGATTGCCAGCCAGTTTAGAAAGGAGGTCCCATCGGTATCTGTGAGAGTAAAGGGGAAATACCTGTGTATATTCTGGAAGAAGGAGGAATGCGCATGATTTCTTGCAGACCGAAGCCAGGTGGGAAAATTTTTTATAATCCGTCAAACGGCTATACGATTGCAGTATATGAAACAGAGGAAGAACTTCCTCTTGAAGTTGCGCAGCAGACGCAGGACGGACACAGTTTTACGGCTGTGGGACTGGTGCTTCCCCTGGCAGAAGAGCTTATGGTGGATTTGGAAGGGGAGTGGAAACAGAATGAGAAGTACGGGATACAGTATGAGGTGAAAGATTACCAAATTCAGACACCCACAACCAGGGAGGGGATGATTGGTTATCTGTCTTCCGGACTGATTAAAGGGATAGGACCTGTTACTGCAGAAAAGATTGTAGATAAATTTGGACGGAGAACCTTTTACATCATTGAAAATGAACCGGAACGGCTGTTGGACATCCGGGGCATTACGGAAGGGAGGCTGGAAGAGATTCTGGCCGGATACCGAAACAGCGATGATGTAAAGGAGCTTATGACATTTCTGGCACCAATGGGAGCAACACCAAGAAAGGTAGCGAAGATACAGGATCATTTTGGAAAGGCGGCCGCCAGCATTGTTAAAGAAAATCCTTACCGGTTATGTGAGGTTCGTGGATTTGGTTTTAAAACGGTAGACCCGATTGCTATGAACAGCAGGAGGATACGGCCGGACAATCCGTTCCGGCTGAAGGCTGCAATCCGGCATGTGTTGGAAGAAGCGGAAACCGAAGGGCATTTGTTTTTGCATAGCGGAGAGATTGTGGAACGGGTTAATCTGCTTTTGAACCATAGGGAGCGCTTTCAGGAAGTTCCAGAACGTGCAATCCGGGATGCCGGAAATGGAATGGTATATCAGGATAAAGAGCTGGTTGCTGATAGGAACAAAGCTATTTACCTGAAAGAATGCTTTCAGGCGGAAAAAGGGGGTGCAGTATGCCTGTCAAACTTGATAATCCATGGCCCGGCTCCAGTTGATATTGAACCTTATCTGAAACGGGTAGAAAAACTGGAAAATATCATGCTGGACGAAAAGCAGAAAGATGCGGTACGCATGGTGTTCCGTCATGGTGTAAGTCTGATTACAGGGGGACCTGGTTATGGAAAAACAACAGTCATCCGGGTTATCATCGGTGTGCAGGAAGAAATCAATAAGGATGCGATGATTCTTCTTTGCGCACCGACTGGAAGAGCCCGCCGAAGAATGTACGAGAGCACACACTATCCGGCGCTTACAATCCATAAAGCAATAGGGGCAGGCAATGAGTTTGGATTTGGGCGGAAAGAAGAACTTTTGCCGGACGACCTGATCATTACAGATGAAAGCAGTATGCTGGATATGTTCCTCGCATATAAATTTTTTTCCAGGATTAAACGTGGCGCAAGGCTGGTGCTGGTGGGAGATAAGGATCAGATTCCTTCTGTACGGGCTGGAAATGTATTTAAGGAACTGCTGGAATGCGGTGTGGTTCCGAAGACTGTATTGACGACCTGCTTCCGTCAAGGGAAAGATTCCACAATCAGCGCCAATGCAGAACGGATTAACAAGAATATTATCCGTCTGATAGAAGATGATACGTTTCGAATCATCCCGGCTTCGACGGATGAGGCTGCAGCGGAGAAAATCCGGGAGATTTACAAGGAAGAATGGAATCTGCAAGGGAAAAACGCAGATGCAATCCAGGTGCTTTCCCCCCTGCGCAAAGATACACAGGCAGGGGCCGATGCATTAAATGAGATGCTGTGCGAGATTGTAAATCCAAGGTCACGTGGAAAGCGCCAGATAAAAAATGGAGGGCGCATCTTCCAGATTTACGATAAAGTGATGCAGGAAAAAAACAATGATGAAGTATCCAATGGGGATATAGGTATGGTAATCCGGATTTACCGGGAAGGTGGAAAAGAAAAGATGGAAGTAGATTTTGGGGATGAGCGGCAGCTAAGTTATGAAGAAGAGGAACGCTGGCCGCTTACCTATGCCTATGCCATCAGTGTCCATAAATCTCAGGGGTCGGAATATCCGGTAGTAATCTTGCCAATGCTCCCCTGTTTCCGCAGAATGCTGAAACGGAACATTCTGTATACAGCAGTCAGCAGGGCACAAAGGAAATTGATCATTGTCGGGAGCCGCAGGGCAATCGCACAGGCTATCCATACGGATGATACAGACAAGCGCAATACGATGTTTGGAAGCCGCATCCGTGAAATCATGGAGACAGCAAATAAGCGGCGGGACCATGCAGCGTAGGTCCAAGCAAAGGAGGGAATCGTATGTATAAGTTGGTAAAAAAGAAGGAATGGGAACGCACCGGACTTCAGCTGCAAATTAAGGAGCAGATATTAAAAGACAAAGAGAACAAGATTGAAGAATTGGAAAGCCTCTGCCAGATGTTGGAGTCGGAAAACCGGCGGAGAAATTCCCGGCTGATGGAAGCAAAACGGGAAAACCGGAGACTGGAGGAAAAAGTTCGGGAGAGATTATGGAAAAAAGTCCAGGAAATCCTGATCCATAAGGAGAATCAAGCAGACTTTGCAAAGGAAATCTGCGGCTGCTATCACAACAGTGAAAATGGCAAGTGGGAAGTTGTTACCGGATTTGGTCTTGCAGACAAAGAGGACGCAGAACGGATGCTCTTTTCCGAGCCGGCGGATGCCCGCTGCTATTATGAACTGATGCAGGTGTTTGGAATGTCTCCGTTTAATGAGAAGAGCGAGGAGACATGCTGGAACGATATGGCAGAAACAGCCTGACAGGGGAGGAGATATATGGGATATGAGTATGATTACGAAGAAGAATTAGCCCAGAAAAAACGTGAGATACAAGACCTCGAAAACGACCTGGAGGCTTGCCACTGTGAAATCCGGAGGCTAAGGAACGTATGCCGGGAATATGAGGAACAGTTGAAAAAGTATGAAATAAAGCAGGAAGGAGAAACGAATGAAGATCATATGTGAAAAAACAGAACTGGCAAAGGGTGTACAGACCGTATTAAAGGCAGTGCCGGCAAAACCAACACAGCCTATCTTGGAGAACATCCTGATTGAAGCCTCAGACAGCATCCGTCTGACAGGAAATGATTTGGAACTGGGGATCACAATGGAGATTGACGGAAATGTTGCAGAAAAAGGAGAGATTTCGGTCAATGCAAAAACACTTTCGGATGTGGTGCGCAGGATGCCGGAAGGCGATGTGACACTGGAGACGAAAGGAGAAAGCGAAGTACTGATCCGCTGCAAGAAAGTAAAATATAACCTTCCCATGCAGCCGGGGGAAGAATATCCCCGCATCCCACAGGTGGAACGGGCAAACAGCGTATGGATCTCGGAGTTTGATTTAAAAGAAGCAATCCGGCAGACTATTTTTTCTGTATCCGATAATGACTCCAATAAGATGATGACAGGAGAGTTATTTGTAATTAACGGAAAAAATATGAAAGTCGTGTCCCTGGACGGTCATCGGATTGCTATGCGTAATATCCGCTTAGGTGAGAACTACGCAGCAAAGAAAGTGGTGATTCCAGGAAAAACGCTGGTGGAGATTGGAAAGGTAATCAGCAGCGACCCAGAAAGCATGATTGGGCTCTTTTTTACCGATAATCACGTCATGTTTGAGATGGAGAAGATTGTTGCGGTATCTCGGCTGATTGAGGGAGAATATTTCAAGATTGACACACTTATGAATACGGAATACCACACGAAGCTGATGATTGCTAAGAAAGATTTGCAGGAGTGTATTTCCAGAGCTGGCATCCTGCAGAAACGGGATGAAAACAAACCTGTGGTTATGGACATCAGAAAGGGCGGCATGGAATTGAAAGTGACCACTCCGCTGGGTTCTATGGACGAGAATCTTCCCATACAGATTGAGGGGAAAGAACTGAGAATCGGTTTTAATCCACGGTTTTTGCTGGATATGCTGAGAGCTATTGATGATGAGCAGATTGATGTTTACCTGAATAATGACAAGATGCCTTGTGTTGTACGGGATAAGGAAAACAGCTATCTTTATGTGATACTGCCAGTCAATATCAGAAAGGCAGCATAGCCTTTAAGAAAAGCTTTGATGCATAGGAGTGCAGGGTAACCAAAAAAGCTCATTCCATAAAAAGGGAAGAGCTTTTTTGCTGCCCAAATGGCAACTTCACTTTTAAATCAGAAAGTACAAAAGAGGTGGTAGATTGAAAAAAAGTGTGTTAAAGAAGATTCCCTACCTGAATGCAGACGAAAAAGATAGAGAATTTCTTATGCTGTATGGACACTTGTATTTAGCGAAGCCGGAATGTCTTGTGGCAGAAGGGCAGAAGATACTACTCCTGAATATCTATGAACGGGAACAACTTCTGAAAGGCAATATGATTCCGATGTATCGGGTGTTTGAGGGAAAAAAAGAATTTATTACAGAAATAACAGACCTCAGCCAGTGGACCTTGCATACACTGAACCATCTGATATATGGCGGTAGGGAACGGCCGAATATCGTCTTTAGGAAAAAATGCGAGGAAAATATAGTAAAACGCTTTTTCAGGGAAGGGAAAACAAAGAAAAGAGCGCTTGATATATTCCATAGAGAGCAGGAAAAGATAAAAAAAAGGGAACGTCTCGAAAGAAAGAGAAAAAAGGAAAAGATAAATAAACACCTGTTTGCAAAGGTAAAACCATTTTCACCGGCATTTCTTGGCTGGCTGGATGACCAGGCAATGTATGACAGCCAGTATATTTTTTACGATTATTCCAGAAAGAAGCATATCTCATGTGTCTGCACCCATTGCAGGGCAGAATTTGAACTGGACAGGAGTATTCCCAGACATAATCAGACTGGAACATGTCCGGTTTGTAAAAGACCCGCCATCTTTAAGGCAAAAGGAAAAATGAAGTGCGGACGGATTACAGATTGGGGCGAAGCGGTTAAACTGGAGCGGATAGAAAAAGGAATCCTGCTGCGTCACATTTACCTGCGAAAATCTTATAAGATCAATAAACCAGAGACGTGGACAACAACCGCCAACGAGGATTACCGGGTAATACTGGAAGAAAATGGTAATGTAAAGTATTACGAATATTATTATTCTCAGCAGCAGAAAAAATGGAAACAGATATATTTGCGTCAAGATTATTATTACAGTGGTCACATGCCGTATACGGTAATAAAGTATAACTGCCTAAAAAATATGCCGGGAGTTCTGTATATGCGGAACCTGAAAAAATGTCTCAAGGGAACTGCTTTCCAGTATTCGGGGCTTAACCTGTATGCAGAGAAATACCGGAACGGAGTAATCCTTGTAAAACGTTATCTGGAAACATATCTGGAATCCCCCCAATTAGAGTATTTTATAAAAGCAAGGCTTTATCGGATCAGCGATGAACTGATATTGGGCCGGATTAACAGGTATGTAAATCTCTATGGAAAAGGGATGAAAGAAATACTTGGGATTTCAAAGGAAGAAATCCGCATGCTCCAGAAATATGACCTGGGCAGCAAATATGTGGAATTATTTCAGAAGCTTCGTGAGTTTAAGATAAGCCTTGGTGAAACAGAAAAAAGGAATTTCCTGAATATTTATGGGATGAATGATACCTTGCTGGAAAAAATAGCCCTGTTGGGAATATGTACCCCAGTATCCATGCGGAAGATTACTTCCTACATTGCAAACCAGTTGGAACGCAGTCAGGAATGCAGGGGATACAGGCTGGATTGTGATTTGCCGGAATTGTCGGGAAAAGAACAGCATCTCTATAAGAACACTGCAAAAGATTGGGTGGACTATATTACATGGGCAGAGAAATTAGGACATGATATAAAAAGCAGAGCGGTCCTATTTCCAAAAAAACTGAAAAAAGCGCATGACCAGATGTACAAAGAGTATCAGGAATTTCAGAAAAAAGAGGAAAGAAAAAAGTTAAGGAAGATGAGGAATACTGTAAACAAAATATTTAAAGAGGAAGGAGCATGGCTGGAGGGACAGATTGAAAACAAAGACTATCTGTTTGCAGTACCAAAAAAATGGCAGGATCTCCGACAGGAAGGAGACGTGCTTGGGCATTGTGTAGGGAGCTATGTGGAGCATATAGCGCAAAAGCATTGCAGTGTTTATTTTATACGTAGGAAGGAAAAACCAGAAATGCCTTTTTATACTGTAGAGCTGCAAAACGGAAAGGTCGTGCAGTGCCAGGGAAAAGGCAGATGTGTGCCAACAGAAGAAGTGAGAGGATTTCTTGACTACGCAGAAAAGAAACTGCAGGCTTTAAAAACAGATGCAGAGAAAGCAGCGTAAAAAGTTATGATTTCAGGAGGAAGACATCAGCATCCGCAGGATTCTGGTGTCTTTTCCTGCAATGAGATTAAAAGAAGGTGGAAACATTGAAAGGACAATTGAGTTTTTTTGAAGCTCCGTATATCAAGGATTCTGAGTGTACAAGTCAGACACCTGTTGTGCGTGGAAAGCCGGACACAGCAGTTTATGGGAAGGGCATCTGCATCAAACCAAGAATCCCTGGTCGGAAGGATTCTGAACATTTTAAACGGATTTATTTGGAACATTTGCTGCCGTTAGAGGAATATGACATGGTGGTGGTTCTTCTGTCCGGAGGAAAGGACAGTATCGCCTGCTACTATAAGCTGCGGGAGTTGGGCGTTCCAAAAGAGAAAATAGAATTTTGGCATCATGATATTGATGGAGGACATCCGAGTCGGAAGATGGACTGGCGCTGTACACAGAACTATATTAAGGCGCTTGCAAGTGCAGAGCAGATTCCGCTTCGAATTTCCTGGCGTGTAAATGGTTTTTTTGGGGAGCTTTACCGGATTGGGGCCAGTGAGCCAATAGAGTGGGAAGAGCCTGAGACCGGGGAGGTCATACGGTGCAGGCCATCCCGGAAGTATTTTCGGTGCGAAAAGATTAAAGAAGAAATGCTGGGAGATATGGAAGAAGAGCTGGAGAAAATGGGGCTGCGCATGAAATTTCCGGCAAAAAGCGGGGATTTGAGCCGTCGTTGGTGCAGTGCTTATTTAAAGATCATGGTCATGGACAGTGTGATGACGAACCTTATTCGGCTGGAAGCATTGGAAAAGGAAGGAGGGAAACGGCAGAAGTTTCCGGCAAAGGGAGGAACCCATCAGGGACGTTGGTGCAGTGGGCACTTAAAAGCGTCTGTACAGGACAGTATGACGGCCAATCTGAACAAAACAAGAGCGGATGTGAAAATTTTAGTGGTATCAGGAGAGCGTCGAGGGGAATCGTCTGGCAGGGCAAAGTATAATGAAATGGAGATTCACCGGACAAATGCGGAGAAAAATCTTCATCGGCTTGTACATCAGTGGCGTCCGGTCATCGATTATTCAGAGATTGACGTCTGGGAAGTGCTGAAGCGCCATCGGGTCAATCCGCACCCTTGCTACAGGGCAGGCTGGAACCGCTGCAGCTGTGCCATGTGCATTTTCTCTACGCCTAAGCTGTTCGCCGGCATCCGGGAATTGTATCCCAGGGACTACCAGATGCTGAAATATGACGAAGAAATCTTAGGATTTACATTGGATAATAAGTATAATCTGGATACGTTTGTTGGAGATGCAAAGTCCTGTGTTTATCATGGGGACCAGGAGGCAATCCATAGCCTGCTTACCGGAGAGTTTCCGGTGGATGACATTTATGTGCAAGAGCAGTGGAGGTATCCTGCCGGGGCATTCCATGGTGCGGAAGGCGGTCCATGTTAAAAGGGATAGACAGCATTGAATGATACTATCCATGTAGTAGGGGATTGAATCAGAATTGATTTCCCGGAAATTTAAATTCGACGGAGGTAGAGTGTGAAAGTAGAAATAAATAAAATTTTTACAGTAGAAAAAGGAAAGAGAAAAGCAAGATGGAAAGTAATAGAACATCCAAATTTTCCTGGACAGCTAACACTAATTCGGGACTATGCAGGAATGATGAATTATTTTCAGGAAGAAGACGCAAAGCATACAAATGGCTGCGTGTCCATAGAGAATGCTTATTCTGTAGCATATGCATTAACATAATGAAATGGAAGTATGGGGGATTATAAATTTTCTTTTCAAAGGAGGTACATACCGATAAAGATTACAAGACAAGATTTAATAATTCTAGTCCAGTTAATGGATAGAAAACAGGCGTAATCACGTAGGAAATGAAAAATGCAGGGAGGTAGAATATGACAGAGAATAAGCAAGTGACATATAAAAATCTGAAAAAAGGGCAGAAAATCAGCGGAATAGCATCATTAAACAGTTCTTCTGGATTTAGTGCTTACGTTAAAGAAATAAATCCGGCATTTGTAACAGTGGAAATGTGGCATCCTGGTGGCAGAGAAGAAAAAATAAATGCGGATGTTATGTTTCTGATTGAACTGACCGAGGAAGAAATCCGTGAAAAGTACAATGAAAAAGCTAAAGATGCAGTGCGGAATATTCAGAGGGTTATGCTGCGTGATGAGATTGGATACCATGAGATGTGTAATGGGTGGTTATCAAATAATCCGTGGGAGTTAGCACAAGCATGTGTCAGGCAAAATTTAACCATATTGGGGCATTGCAGGGACATCATTCCTAAGACGGCAATGTTTTCAAAGGATAAATTAGACGTGGGAGTTTGTGCTGAAACAGACGGAGACAGGTTCTGGTGTCATTTTCGGTCTGAAGACATCCGGGTATTGGTAAGAAGATATGATAAATATCAGGAGTGGCGTGCAAAAGGAGCAGGAAATATTGATTATCTTCTGAGTATTGTTCCGGTTGAAATGGGACAGTAACAGAATTAACCATTATAAAATGGATGAAAAATCTTTTAGGTGTACATGAATTAAGGAGAGAAATTATGAGTGAATATGTTATGAATATGGAAACACAGAAACTGGAATTACATTTTGAGAAAGCGGATTATATGGCTTTATCGGAAGAATTAAAAAAGGAAATTAAAAGCAATTTTCTTTTCAGCCGTAAAGCAGGCGCATGGATAAGCCGCGCAAAGTTTCCTAACTTATGGTATGCGGAAACAGTAGCAAAGAAGATAGGGCTTACGGATGGTGGAAAATCTGGGGAAACGCTGACCTTTGCCGAGCAGATGGAGCGCAAAACGAAGAAGGCAGAAGCAAGAGCAGAAAGATATGATCACAAATCGGAGAATGCCAGGGATAAAGCAGTAGCATTACAAAAACCCATCAACGATATGCATGGAGATGTTGCATTTTTCACCCAACCGAATATAAACAGCAGCAGTGGACATGCTTTTACAAACAGGCGTAATCGAATGTTTGCAGCATGGGAGAGAGGCTTTGATGAATTTAAGAAGTCTGAGTATTATGCGGAACGTGCAGAGGCAGCAAGACAAACGGCAGCAGAGACGAAACCTACGGATAAAGGATTTATTATTAGGCGGATCAAAGAGGCAGAAAAGACCATACGGGCGCAAAAGAAAAATCTTGAATCGTATCGTAAAACATTGGAACAGATTAAGCAGGGGAAAACATTCAAGCGTTATAATGGTACGCCTATAACCGCAGACACGGTTCAGAAATGGATTGAAGATGCAGAACTGATAATTGAAAATGCAATCAGCAAATCCATCTATTATCATGAATGTTTAGAGAAAGTTGGCGGCGTGGCTTTTTCAAAGGATAATATTAAAGCCGGCTATATCGTCAAAATTAAGAGATGGGGAAATTGTAAAGTAATTGGAACTGGAAGGGTCAATATTACTTATGAAGTTATGAACGTTCCAGGTGGTGTTCCTTTAAAAGCTGCATACGCAGAAATTGAGAGTATTGTTTCGGATACGGTACAGATTGATCAACATCCGTTTAAAGTGGGGGAATCCTATACTGTACAGGTATGGAGCAATGAGGAAAGGAAGATAATCGACAAGGAATACACTGTGACGAAGATAACGGAAGAAAAAGTTACGATTAAATCCGGTACTGACAGGGCTATTACAAAGAAACCTAGAAAGTTCAGAGATGGGAAAGGCTATTGCTGGGCTATTGGTGTTGCAGATGGTATTGGCGGTACAATTTATAAAAAGTCTCCAGAGGAATTTTCATCAGATATTCAGCACTCAACACTTTAAAGAGATAGGAACTGTATGGCGGCGGAAAGATGTAAAGAGTATATAATTACTCTATAAGTAAGGCAAGGAACTGCTCAAAACGAGCAGTTCCTTTTTATAGCTCAAAAAGGAACTGTGTCATGGTAAAAATATCAGACAAGGAAAAATGAACACAAGAAAGTTGATTCCCTCAAAAAAGAAAAATGGAAGGAGAGAAGAGAAATGGCATATCATCTTTTTGTTTTATCCTCAGGGAAAACCTCTTATCGAACAGAACAGGTTCTAAATGAGCAGGAATTTGAAAGGGTTATGGATTTGAATGCTTGGAAAATGCCTTATGGTATGAGGGCATTTCATGCTGGGAAACTGGAAGGTATTTACAACAATCCAGTACTTGAGAAGTTCCCCGAAACAGATATTTCGGTGTTTAACCTTTTTGCCTCACCAGTGCTCCCTTCATGAATGAGATTCAGAAGAGTTGGAGCTTATTTTTGTAAATAGGATTTCATATTCAATATAAGAAATACTAAACATAGTTAATTTGCCATCTGGTTATAAGTAATATATAATGTGTTTTGTAGCCAGTATTGATATTGTCAAAGGAGTTAGATAATATGAAGTGACCCCACATTTGCAGCAACGTGGATTTACCTGTATA
>ERZ1643249.2430-NODE-2430-length-17391-cov-8.711698_pt1 | contig 17391 bp, 16 predicted proteins | sample MGYA00579263_ERZ1643249 | MGnify/ENA primary metagenome ERZ1643249 (study PRJEB29033, sample SAMEA4952264) | chicken gut metagenome | biome: Broiler Chicken; feature: Gastrointestinal Tract; material: Caecum | place: Ireland | collected 2018 | study: Broiler... | reverse complement strand
TGCACTCAAAATGCAGCGGGAAACCATGTGGGTTCGAGTCCCACCATCAGCACCATAGATTTATCAAAGATTTAAATACTTTGATAAATCTATTTTTTAACTTTAAAACAAGATACAAAAACAAATGAAACCTGTTTTTGGAAAGTGTCCCCGAAAACATCCCCAAAAATATCCCCAAAAACGGAAGAATATTAAAAAAATTTGTTGATAGTAAAACTATTGAAAGTGTTGGAAATAATGTATAAAAATTTTTTGAGTAAAAAGTTGAAAAAATCAATAAAAAGTGATAAGACATTTATGTTAATTTGTTTTGATCCTGTTTTACAGGTTGATATATAGACTACAAATGTAAAATAATTATTTTAAGGAGGAATTTATATGTTGATTCTGATTTTAGGAATAGCAATAATTACTCTTATCACATTTCTTGTGTTACGGGTAATATATACTAGTAGTAAAAGCATATAGGATTTTACTGTGTATAATTTCTTTGCTGCAATGTGTTGGATATCTGGTATTGTATGTATAGGCTTGATTATTGCATAAACATCTATTCTGAAATTACATCATCAAATAAAAGAGCTGAATAAAATTCGGCTAAAGTTATATTAAACGCTTCACAGATATGCAAAATTCATAAAATCTAAAAAAGTTGGTAAGGATATACCAGTAGCTTTGGTTAAAGCGAATGGCTTTCTAATATTATTTTCTTTCATTAATTGTTTAATTCGCTTTCTTGTTGCAACAGAAAGTTGCATAGATACACCTTCTTTCTAAAAAAGTATAACAGAATAAAAATCTGCACAACTAAGGTATTCATTAATTATAAAAATTTTTAAGGAATTCCTTAAAAATATTGATAAATTTTTAAAAATAATGTAAAATAATGACAGAAGTAGGATTACAAGTAAATCTTGTTTATTTTAGTATTCATTAAAATACCAAAAATATTTAAAATACACAATTCTATATAGGAGGAAAATGGATTATAAAATTAAAGAATTTAATTTGCATATCACAGAATATTGTTCTGGACATTGCCCAATGTGTTATGCTACCGATGAAAAATTGCCAAGAAAACATGGAGATATTGAAAAACTAAAGTTAATAGTACATAATGCTGTTGCAAATGGAAAAGTTGAGAGATTTGTAATGGTAGGAGGAGATCCTTGTGAACACCCAAATTTAGTGGAATTATTAAAATTCATAAAGGATGAAGGAAAAAAATTCAATGTTAATACTAAAGCAATGATAATATCCAATACTCATGATTATAAAGAAAATGGTAAGGAAGTAAAAATTGAAGATATAGCAGAATTCATAGACGGATTATGTTTTACAGTACATAGCGATAATGAAGAAGAACATGACAAATTCAATGGATGTGTAGGATCTTATAAACATGCTATTGAGAACATAAGTAAATATGCAAAAGCAAAAAAGAAAAATCAGGAAATTTGTATAATAATAAACTTAATGCCACAAACAGTTAATAAATTTGAAGATATAATGAACAATATTGATAAAGAGTTAAATGGGTGTGTGGATGGATTTGCAATACAAAGAATTGCACCTATAGGTAGAGCATGTGGTACTGAAAAATATTTTATTGAACAAGAAGATGTTAACAAAGTTTTTGAAACTTGTAAAAAAATGAAAGAAGAAAAAGGATATTACTTTGAATTTGTTGATGCATTCCCATTATGTATTGTAAATGAAAAATATTGGAATATGTTATACAAAGGAGGATGCAATTGGGGAACGGATTATTGTGCAGTATTTGCAGATGGAACAATCTCAAGATGTGCAATGTCAGAAAAGAAGTTATCAAAAAACGTAACGGAATTAGATACTCCAGAAAAATTTAAAGATTTCTGGCAAAATGATTCAGAACTTATAAAATTCAGAAATAAAGAACATCTTGATGAAAAATGTAAAAGCTGTAAGCTATTAAAAGAATGTGGTGGAGGCTGTGTGTTAGCAAGAAATACGGGGGATCCATATAAAATGAACCCACCAACAAAAGGACATGACTATCTTGCAAAAAGGAATAACTAAAAGGAGTATGTTGTATTATGAGCGATTTTAATGAAATGGATTACTTAGAAATTAAGAAAAATGAAATAAAAATATTTAGAGCAAAAGATCATGGGAAAGAAGTAGATAAAATTATGCAAAGAGATTTTGCAAAAATAAGAAATTTCCCTTATAATTCTTATGATGACATTCAAAAATGGCAACTAAAGAGAATATCAGAAATAGTTAATTATGCTTATGAAAATATACCCCTATATCATAAAAAATATTCCAAAATAGGATATAAAAAAGGAATGATAAAAACTTGGGAAGATTTTAGAAAGTTACCATTATTATATAAGGAAGAACTTATTGAAGGATTTCCTTATGAAATTGCTAAAAGTGTAGAAAATTTTAATTTATCGACAAGAAGTTCTGGTTCAAGTGGCAAATTTGTAACATTATCACTTTCACTAGATGCCATTTATACAGATACAATACAAGGAGTAAGGCAACTTATGCTTCAAAGTGGTGATAATTATAAACCAGATGATACTACTTTATTTATATATACATTGCCATGGTGGATTAGGAATATAGATGGAAAATATAGACAAGACTTTCTACCAACTACATCATCAGTGGAAGAGGTTATAAAGAAATTAGAAGAAATTCATCCTAAAATAATTTCTACATATCCAACTTATTTAACTAAAATGGCACCTTATGGAATAGACTTAAAGAACTATGGTGTAGAATTGGTAATTGTTCATTCTGAACAGTCTACTAGACAATCAAGAGATATGTTAGAAAAAGCATTAAATGTAAAAGTACTTGATGAGTACAGTAGTGAAGAATTAACTAGAATTGCTCTTGAATGTCCAGAACATATATATCATTTAGAAGAAGATGCTTGTTATATAGAGATAGTCGATCCAAAAACAAAAGAAAATAAAAACTATGAAGAAAGAGGAGTTGTAGTAGGAACAAATTTATTAAATATGTCAACACCTATAATAAGATATTATCAAGGGGACTTGGCTGAAATGGAAAAGCCAGTAAAATGTAAATGTGGAAATAATTGTAGAATATTGAAAAATATAAATGGAAGATATATGGATAGTATAATTACAAAAGATAATGAAATAATACCTGCTTCTGCGTTCATGGATATAGCATATAACTGGTTTTCAACACTTAGAATTCCTATACATGGATTAAGGTATCAATTTATTCAACATGATAAAGGAGCATTAGAATTAGATCTAATAAAAGGAAGATATGAAATTGATATTCAAAAAATAAGAGATAGCTTATATACGCTTATTCCTGAAGATATGAAGCTTGAGATAAAATTTGTAAGCGAACTTCCTGAAACAGGACAAAAATATAGACCAGTTATTAGCTTTGTGAAGGAAGGAAAATAAATAATGTATATGAATGATATATTGAATTGTACTACTATTGAAAAAAGAGATTTAGATAATGTAAAATTAATTGTGGAAAATAAAATAAAAAAATTAAGAGATTGTACCCCAAATGTTAAATTTGAACACAATAAATTGGCAGAAGTCGAAATTAACAAATTTTTTTATAATAAGAAAACAGTAGATCGAGTCATGATAGTATTAAGAGCTAATGGATGTGAACATTATAAACAAGATGGAGGGTGTTCTATGTGTTCCCATTTTAATGGAACAGATAGAAATGCAAAAATTACTACAGAAGAGTATATTGAACAATGGAAAAATGTTATAAATGGGACTGGAATAAATTGTAATAATTTTAATTTGAATAATTATCCTGTAGTATGTGTGTATAACTTAGGTAGTTTTTTGAATGAAAACGAAATATCAAAAGATGCAGTTAGCCATATATTTAAGTCATTGAATTCTTATGATGGAATAAAAAAGGTAATCATTGAATCAAGAGCGGAATATGTAAAAGATGAAGTATTACAAAATATATCGGAAATTTATAAGAATGGTATTATGGAAGTAGGAATAGGAGTAGAGTCAACAAATAAGATTATTAGAGAAATATGTCATCATAAGGGAATAGATGATTTATCAATAATAAAAAATGCAGTTTCTCTATTGCATAAATATAAATTTAAAGCTTTAGCATATATTAATTTTAAACCCATTTTTTTGACAGAACAAGAAGCTATTAATGATGCAACAAAAACAGCAATAGATTGTTTTAATATAGGATTTGATGCTGTATCAATAGAACCTACATCACTTCAAAATTATTCATTAGCAAATCACTTATATCAAATCGGACAGTATAGAGTTCCTTGGCTTTGGAGTATAAGAGATGTAGTACAAGGAATATATAATGAAATGGTCAACAAAGATTTGGATATTAGGCTTGGGGGATATTTTGATGAAGAAGTGCTAAGCGGTAGCCAAGGAGTAGGATATGGGGAGAAAAATGAGATTTTCCCTCATATGACTTCTTTGAATTGTAGTCAATGCTCAAACGAATTCATAAATTGCATAAAAAAATTTAATATGACATACGATATAAATGAATTATATAATATAAAAAAATGTGATAAATGTTATAAAATATGGGAAGATGCAAAGAAAATTAGGGATTCAAGAAATATTATTGAAAGAGTAAATGATATTTTGGGAGATATTAAACAAAAGTGAGGTTAGGTAAATGAAGATAAGATTAGCTAAAAAAAGTGATTTAAGTGGAATAAATAAATTGTTTACAGAAGTAATAAAAGATTTAAAAGTGAATAAGAAAATTGATATGCTTTGGGGAGAGGTTTATCCTTTTTGTGAATTTGACACAGATATTTTAAATAACAATATGTATGTATTAGAAAACGATAATAAAATAATTGGAAGTTTTTCTTTGAGTGATTATGATGATTCAGATTATAGAAATATAAAATGGACAAGTGAAAATAAAAAGTTTTTTTATTTAAACAGGCTTGTTGTTTTACCATCAGAACAAAGAAAAGGATATGCAAAAAAGATGATGCATTTTATAGAGGAATATGCCAGAAGTAATAAATTCGATGTAATTAGATTGACGGTATATTGTGAAAATGTATTTGCAATTGGATTATATGAAAAATTAGGTTTTAAGAAAGTTAACGAAGGTAACTGGAAATTAGAAGATAAAGTTTTTATTGGTTATGAAAAGACTATATAGAAAAAGAGCCAAGTGCGGATAATTTATCTGCTTGGTTCTTCTTCATCTATACTTATTTCTTTTTTATGAATTTTATCTAAATCCTTTGATACTTCTTTAATAAATTCCCACATTTTTTGCATAGAAGAGATTGAAACTCTTTCATAAGGACTATGAGGGTTCTCTATATTTGGAGAGATGGAAACATATTGTAAGTTGGGAATCTTTTTCGAGAACCATGCACATTCTAATAGAAAGTGTTCTTCTTTTAAATTTGGTTCTTGATGGAAAACTTTTTTATATTTCTGCACTAGATATTCTATAAATTCAGAATCCTTTTTTTGAGAATATCCGTGGAAAATCAAATGTTTCAATAGCATTAAAATCACTTTGTGCTTCAACTTCTTGCAACCTTGAAATAAATTGTTGAGTTAATTCAGGATTAAGATTGCTCCTTATTGAGTTTTCAAGTAATAAAGTATCTTTATCAAAAAAAATTGTTCCTAGATTAGTAGATAAAATACTTTCAGCACTTCCTTTTCTCGTTAATATAGGACCATTGGGAAATTTAGAAATGTATCTTATTATGTTAGAAGTAACTTCTCTATCAAAACCCATATCCATTGTTGAGACTTGTGAAAGTTTTATTGAAATATTAGGGTTATTATGTTGGACTTGTAGATAATTTTCAAATTCTTGAACATGAACATTCAAAGATTCTAGCTCTAATGGATTGGTTGTTATTATACATTCGGCTTTTCTTGGAATAGCTGTTACCCAAGAACCTCCATCTATAAAATTTAAGAATACATCTTTATTAGTATTCAATTTCGAAAGAATATTTCCCAAAACAATAATCGGATTACCTCGGTTTTTATCAATATCTTTTCCAGAATGTCCGCCGTTCAAAGCCATCTATTAAAATTTGGTAACTTGATTTTGTACCAATTTCAGGAATTATAGCTATTGAACTATTAAGTTTAAGCACTCTTGAAAAATTTGAGGCACAGCCACAATTAATTACATCTTCAGAAAATGCATCTAAAGATATTATTCGTGTACTTTTTAAATTTGAAAAATCTATATTTTTAGCACCATTCATAGATGTTTCTTCTTCAGATGTAAAAATCATTTCTAAATTTGGATGTTGCATAGTATGAGAGTCTAACATTGCTAACATATAAGCAACTCCAATACCATTATCAGCACCTATACTTGTATCTAGGGATCTAATATAATCTCCATCAATAATTAATTGAATTGGATCAGAAGAAAAATCATGATTACTTTTTTCAATTCTTTCACAAATCATATCTGTATGACTTTGAAATGCAAGATAACCATTCGTTCCATTTTTTGCTCTTTTTTTTATAATGACATTATTGAATTCATCAGAATAGAAGTCTAAGCCATTTCTACTTTTTGCAAAGTTTTTTAAATAATTTACTATACCTGCTTCATTTCCAGATTTTCTAGGGATTCTATCTATTTCCTGAAAAAAAGAAATTACTTTTCCAATTTCTCCATATTGTGATATATCTTCGTCGCTTAACATATTACAGACTCCTATCTATAATTTATTTACATAAATATTATAGCAAAAATGGTAAAAAAAGTCAATGAATTATGTGAACAGACTATGATAGAGGCGGAAAATTAAGGAAAAGCTTGACAGATTTACATAAAAATGCTATGATATATAAGGTAAAAAATTTTTTTAAGGAGTGTAACTATGATAATTTTAGATGTAAATAAATTAGAAAAAAATTTTGGCTATGGTAAACTTTTTGAAGATGTATCATTTTCTCTTAATGAAGGTGAATCTATTTCAATAGTAGGACCAAATGGTTGTGGAAAATCTACATTACTAAAATTAATTGCTGGACTTGAAAGAATTGATGCAGGACAAGTTAGTATTAAAAAAGGTGCAAAAGTTGCTTATTTAGATCAAACAGGTTCTAGTATAAGTGATGATAGACCAGTATATGAAGTTTTAAAAGATGCTTTTGGAGATTTAAAAGAAATAGAACAAGAATTAAACTTTTTGCAAAAAAAATTGGAATCTGGAATTGAAGGAAAGGAATATGATCGAGTTTTAGAAAGATTTTGCAATTTAACTGAAAAATTTTCCATGATGGGTGGATATGACATGGAGACTAGTATAAATACAGTTGTAGAAGGATTAAAAATTGACAGAAATTTATTAAACCAAAGTTATAATGATTTAAGTGGAGGAGAAAAGACACTTATACAATTAGGTAAAGCTCTTTTAATAAAGCCAGATTTGATTTTATTAGATGAACCAACAAATCATTTGGACATTGAAAGAATTGAGTGGCTTGAAAATTATATAAAATCATTTAAAGGAGCATCTGTTATTGTTTCTCATGATAGATATTTTTTAGACAGAATGTCAAATAAAATACTGGACTTAGACAATGGGGCAGGAAAGGTATATTCAACTAATTATACCGGATTTTTAGAAGAAAAACAACGAGATTTTGAAAAGCAAATGGCTAACTATAAAGATCAACAAGCTTTAATAAAAAAGTTAGAAGCAGAAAAGAAATACTTTGCTGAAAGAGGAATGGCGACAAATAGCTCTACATTAACAGCCAGAGCTCATACGTTGCAAACTAAAATTGACAGATTAAAAGCAATGGCAGTTGCGAGACCAAAAGAACAGAAAAAACTGAATGTGGGATTTAATGAGGAAAGAAAATCAAGCAAAAAAGTAATTACTACAGAAGGATTAACGGTTACAACTCCAGAAAGAAGAAAAATTCTTGATGGTATAGATTTAGATGTATGTGCTGGAGAAAGAGTTGCTTTCATAGGCTCAAATGGTAGTGGAAAATCTACTTTTATAAAGACTATTTTAAGAGAACAAGAATTACCAGTTGAAGGAAATGTGATTATTGGACCAAGTGTAAAAATGGGATACTTACCACAAATAATAAATTTTCCTAATGGAGAACAACAATTATTAGAATATTTTAGAAATGCAGCAGGAGTAGGAGAACAGAAAGCAAGACAAATTTTAGCTAGTTTTCAATTTTATCAAGAAGATGTTATGAAAAGAGTAAAAAACCTTTCTGGAGGAGAGAAGATGAGAGTAAAATTAGCTGAACTTTTACAACAAAAAATTAATACATTGATTTTTGATGAACCTACAAACCATATTGATATACCTACAAAAGAAGTATTAGAAGATGCAATAGAAGATTTTGATGGTACACTTATTTTTGTAAGCCATGACAGATATTTTATAAATAAATTTGCTGATAAAACTGTTGAATTTAAAGATGGTAAAGTAACAACATATCTTGGTAACTATGAGGATTATAAAAGAAGTAAAGAAAAGACTAAACAAGAAAGTTTTTTAGATAGAGTAAAAGTTAACGCAAAGCAAAGTGATAAAGAAACTAATACTTCAAATAATAAAAAGAAAGACAAAAGAAACGATCGAGATGATGATTGGGAAAGATAAAATACTAAAAGGAGATAAGAAATTAAGTATTTAATTCCTTATCTCCTTTTAGTATCAAAATAGTGAATATTTAATACTTTTGGTTGTTGGCATTTCTTTTCCTAAAAATAAATTGTAATTATATTCAAAAATTGAAGGGAGATTACTTTCAATCAATAATTTGTCTACTTGTCTAGTAGAACCTTGAAACCTAGGGTTTATTTCAATAAAATATAATTCATTGTTAGTATATATATAATCTATTCCAAGAACTCCCAGATATCCTAATGATTGCAACTTTTTACATATATTATAAGAGTATTTTATAAGTTTGCTTTTGATTTCTACTGGAATAATTATATCATAATTAGAACCAATATATTCGATTTTATCAATGATTTCTAGCTCTTGCTGAGACGGTGGTAATATTTCTATTTGATCCTTTCCAATTAAGCAATGAATATTGTATGGGATATTGTCTTTTTCATAAGCTGAAACAGAATATAATTCATCTTTCAATAGTATCGCTTCAACTTGTTTAAAATTTGCTTGATTACAAAAGAATGTCTTTGAACCACCACTACCAACAGGGAGCTGGATAACTAATTCAGGTGCTAGTTCGTTAAAATCATTATATTGAAAATTAGCTCCTTTTATCATATAGTATTTTAACATAGGAACTGTGTTTTTTAATAGTTCACGAGTTTCAAATTTATTATTTAATTTTTTTAATAAATGAACATCATTTAAACATACTTGTTGAGCACATTCAGGAATATTACATTGAGATACTAATAGAGGATCATGTCCAATAATTTCAGCGGATTCATAAATTTTAGATAATTCTCTATTATATAGAGTAATTTCTTTGATATGATTATCTGGATTCCAATATTCAAAAGTCAAAAAGCTTTCATAAGATGTATTTTTTTCGGAAGTATTGCCAAATAATGTTATAGAATAATCAAAAAAAATATTATTTTCAATAGTAGCTTGTTTTGGACCTACATAAATTCGTTTCATATCTGATATCCTCCTTAAAGTACATTGTGAGAGCATGGTTTGCATAATGGACCCATTTCTATATTATAATTTTCACAAATCTTTTCACTTTGCTCTTTTGCTTTTATAAATAGTTGAGCATTTGGCGGGAAATTAGCTTCGCCATAAGGAAATAAAGGAGACAATACTGGATTACAACCTATTTTTGCAAGCTTTTCAACTCCTTTCAAGGTTTCTTCCAATGGCTCTAAACCAACAATTAATAATGATCTGACCTTATTTTTTCCAAATATTTTTACTGCTAATTCAAGAAATTTAAGGTAATTTTCTTGACCTATTTGAGCTTTTTCAGGACAATATTTTTTCAAACATTCAACACTATTCAATTCCATATTTATTGATAGTCCACTAATACCAGATTTTTTTAAAAACATTAAATAATCTTCATACTGACTTGAATCAGTATAACTTGTAAATCCTCTAGGAGTCATCATTATATCAATATCATATTGAGAATATTTTTTACCAAAGTATTCATACATTTTTGTTATTTTTTCTAGATCTTCAATTTTTACTGAACCACTAGAAATTAATATGTGTCTTACATTACTTTGAGATAAAGCTATATTTAATGCTTGTTCAAGTCCAGAAATTGAATTGAATTCATATTTGAATTCTGTAGCGTTACAAAATTTGCATTTATTTGAGCAACCACTAATTAATTGCAAACGAACACGGTCAGTATATGTATTGGTGTATACCGTGATTTTTTTACATTCAATAACAATTTCATCTTTCATGTAATCGGGAGGAGTAATTACAGTAGTTTCAGTTATGTGGTTATTTGGCTCTTTTATATAAAGTTTTTTTTCTTTTTCTACTAGCTCATACTCGGAATTGGTTTCGACACCAATAGTTGCATATTCGTTTTCAAAATGTAATGTCAGACCACTACAAGTAATATAATCGTCCATTAACCAAATATCAGATTGGGAATCCAATACTTTTTTTGCTTTACTAGAAATACTTACACCATGTTCTAGTAGATTGGCTTTTAAAATAAAATTTTTATCCATATAATCAAAATTCCTTCCTTTTTATAATATACAAGAATTATACGAAAAAATAGCAAAAATGTCAAATTTTACAAGCTACTGGATAGTGTCAATTGACACTATCATAAACAAAACATCATTTGCATTTTATGTAAATATGTGCTAAAATTAAGAAGTAAGCTTTGTTGGTGTCCCCAATATATTACATTCGGGGGCAAAGGCCTCCGAAAATTTTAGGAGGTAAAAACTATGCGTTCTTTTGCGAAAACAAAGTGCCCGAGGTGTGGAAGAATCACATTACATCATCTTGGTAACTATGGATTCTTCGGTAATGAAATCACAACATGTTCTTGTGGATATCAATACCGGAGTATTCCTAACTGCATTGAAAGTGAAGTAAGTTATCCACCTCAACAAAAAAGTTCCAGAAGAAGTTTGGCTCAATTTACTACCAAAGAACTGGAAAGGGAGCTGAAAAAACGCAAAAGATAAGCAAGAGAGCCCTCACTATATGTGAGGGCTATTTCCTTAAATCTATTAATATATATAAGAAAGTTTCTAAAGTTACCACTTACTCTAAAAGAATTGATAGCACTTTGCAGCCAAAAGCAGGAATTATATGTCTTTAAGTCTGAATGGTAATTAACTAACAGTTAAAATTTAAATTGCATATATACATTTTATAATAAATGTGATACAATAAAAAAAGTGAAAACATATTGGGGGAATAAACAAATGGAGGAAGAAGAAAAAAAAGAAAAAATAGATGTAGTAGAAGAAATATCAAAAATATTTTGGGTTTTCATGATAGGTAGTTTTTTAGGATACATTTTTGAAATGATAATTGTTATTTTCCAAAAAGGACATTTTGAATCAAGACAAGGATTGATATATGGACCATTGACTCCAGTTTATGGAATAGGTGGAGTTATATATTACCTTGCATTTAAGATAATAAAAACAAGGGATAAAGGAAAAGTATTTTTAATTAGTATGGTATTAGGAGGAGTAACAGAATACTTATGTTCTTTTATACAAGAAAGAGTTTTTCATACCATATCATGGGACTACTCACATCTACCATTTAATTTTAATGGACGCACAAGTTTACTACATTGTAGTTATTGGGGAATAGCAGGACTATTATATATAGTTTATATAGAACCAATAATAAATAAAATTGGAAGAATGACTAAAAAAAACGGCATAAAGATTACGACAAGTTTAGTTGCTGTATTTATGGTTTGGAATATTACAATATCTTGGATAGCTGGAGTTAGACAAAAAGATAGAATGCAAAATATACCACCAAGAAATAAGATTGAGCAATTTTTAGATGAACATTATCCGGATGAATATATGGATAAAATATTTTCAAATAAGAAAAATAAATAAATTAAAAAAACTCATGTAAGCAATTTACATGAGCTTTTTTAAAAAGTTAAAAAAATATAAAAAATTTTAAAAAAAGTATTGATTTTTTTAAATTTATAGTATAAAATGATAACGAAGTGGAGGAAAGTGGTAGAAAGTGGTAAACAAAAAAGAGGTGAGAAGTTTTGTTAATTGGTGAATATGCACATTCAATTGATGCAAAAGGCAGATTAATAATGCCAGCAAAGTTAAAAGAAGACATTGGCGAAAAATTTGTAATCACTAAAGGCTTAGATGGATGTTTATTTGTATATTCACAAAAAGAATGGCAAAACTTTGAAGAAAAACTAAGAACCTTCCCACTTACCAATAAAGATGCAAGAGCATTAATGAGATTTTTCCTAGCAGGAGCAATGGAGTGCGAATTAGATAAACAAGGAAGATTTCTAATTGCAGGCAACTTAAGAGAGTTTGCAGGACTAGAAAAAGAAGTTGTTATAATAGGAGTTCTAAATAAAATAGAAATTTGGAGCAAAGAAAAATGGCAACAATACAGTGAAAAAGAAAACAATGAAGCTGATGATATTGCAGAAAAAATGGCAAATTTAGATTTAGGTATATAACTTTACCAAAAGTTTATATAAAAAGCTAAAGATAAAATGATAATAAACAAAAGAACAATTAAAACAAAAGATAATGAGTAACAAAAGATTTTTAATAAACCAAGAGTAACAAAAGATATTAATAAAAAAACAAAAAATACAAAAGGTTAAATGATAATAGAACAAAAGAAGAATTTATACAAAAGATAAAATTATAACAAAACAAAAGAAAATAAGGAATAAATTTTAATAACACAAATGATTATGTGAGTTAACAAAAGTAATTATAGATACTAAAGAATTAAAATATACTAGGGACAGCAGTTGGTGTAATCTTTTACCAACTGCTCAAATGCTATTTATAAAATATAAAATTGAGGGTAAAAGATATGAAAGAATTCGAACATATTCCAGTATTACTTGAAGAATGTATTGAAGGTCTAAATATTAAAAAAAATGGAATATATGTAGATGGTACTTTAGGAGGAGCAGGTCATAGCTTACAGATTGCAAAAAAGTTAGAAAATACAGGTAAGCTAATAGGAATAGATAGAGACGAAGTAGCAATACAAAAAGCTAAAGATACATTAAGAGAATTTAACAACGTAATATATGTTCAAGATAATCATGATAATATAAAGGAAATTTTAAATAAATTAAACATAGAAAAAGTTGATGGAATTTTGCTAGATTTAGGAGTTTCATCATACCAAATAGATGAAGAAACAAGAGGATTTAGCTATATAAAAACTACTCCATTAGATATGAGAATGGATAAAACTCAAGAGCTAACAGCAGAAATTGTAATAAACACATATCCAGAAGAAAAATTATCAGAAATAATTTATAAATATGGAGAAGAAAAATTCTCAAGACAAATAGCAAAAAAAATTTGCGAATACAGGAAAAATAAAAAAATAGAAACAACAACAGAGCTAGTAGAAATAATAGAAAAATGTGTTCCACACCAAAAACAGGGACATCCAGCTAAAAGAACGTTCCAAGCAATAAGAATAGAAGTAAACAATGAAATAGAACCATTGTATAACACAGTTATGAATTCAATAGATTGCTTAAATACAGAGGGAAGATTATGTATAATAACATTTCATTCATTAGAAGATAGAGCAGTAAAACAAGCATATGCAGATTGTTTAGGAAAATGTACATGCCCACCAGACTTACCATATTGTGTATGTGGAAAAAAAGCAAAAGGAAAAATAATTACAAAAAAACCAATATTGCCAACAGAAGAAGAAATGAATAAAAATTCGAGAAGTAAAAGTGCAAAACTAAGAATTTTTGAAAAAACAAACTAAAAAATAGAAAATGAGGAGGTGTAAAAAATGGCAAGAAGTTATAATAGATATGAATATGAAACAAGCCCAAGAAAACTTGAGCCATATTATACACCTACTAGAAAAAAGACAGATATAAAGAAAGAAGCGTCTAAAAAAGCAAAATATGCAAAAAAGCAAAAAGAAGCTAGAAAATTAAAAATGAAGATTATGATGTATTTAGCAATAGCATTTACTATAGTATTTAGTATAAGCTATAGAAATGCACAGATAGATGAAAATTTTGATAAAGTACAAGAACTTAAATCAGTACTAGCAGCAGTAGAAAAAGAAAATGCTCAATTAGAAGTAGCAATAGAAAGTAGCCTAAATCTTACAAATTTAGAACAACAAGCAAGAAGCATGCTAGGCATGCAAAAATTAACAAATAAACAAACAGAATATGTGAGCTTACCAAAAACAGACTATATAGAAGCAGCATCAGAACAAGTAGTAATAGAGGAAGAAAAAGGCTTATTAGAAACCATAGGAGATTATTTATCACAGTTATTTAAATAGTAATTTAAAACATCTCTTTTGAATAGAATTAGAAGAGGTGTTTTTTATGTGGATATCAGATGTAGGAAGAAAGAGAAGATTAAAGAACATGCTTTTTGTATTTTTTATAATACAATTAGCTTTAATAACAAGAGTGGGATTTATACAATTCATTCAAGGTTCAGAATTGCAAGCAATGGCATACAGCCAGCAAACACTAAATAGAGATATAAATCCCAAAAGAGGTAGAATACTTGATAGAACAGGAAAAGTTGAATTAGCTGTAAGTGCTAGTACAGAAACGGTTTCAATAAACCCAACAAACATATCAAGTGAAAATAAAGAAAAACTAGCCAAAGCATTTGTAGACATATTTGATGTGGATTATGAAACGACACTAAAAAAACTTAAAAAGAAGACCGCCATAGAAATTATAGTAAAAAAAGTAGATAAGGAAAAAACAGATGAGTTAAGACTATGGTTGGAAGAAAACAATATAACAACAGGAGTAAATATAGATGAAGACACAAAAAGATATTATCCATATGGTACACTGGCTTCAAACATAATAGGATTTACAGGAAGTGATAATCAGGGGCTAGAAGGATTAGAAAGTTATTATGACGATATTTTAAGAGGAACACAAGGTAAAATTTTAAAACTTACAGATGCAACAGGTACAGACATGGGAACAGATGGAGAAGACTATATACCAGCTGAAGATGGGGATGACATAGTATTAACAATAGATATGACAATTCAAGCAATTGCTGAAAAATATCTGGCACAAGCTTGTATAGATAATGAATGTACAGATGGGGGCAATATAATAATACTTAATCCTAAAAGTGGAGATGTTTTAGCAATGGCAACATATCCAAATTATAACTTAAACTCTCCATATGAAATAAATAATGAAGAACTAAAGGCGGTTTGGGACACATTAGAAAGTAGTGAGAAAAATAATTATTTGCTACAGATGTGGAGAAATAAAGCAATATCAGACACATATGAACCAGGTTCTACTTTCAAATTATTAACATCATCAGCAGCATTAGAAGAGGGTATAACAGATGTAGATATTAGTGGAGAATTTAACTGTTCAGGTTCAATTACAATAGCAGGGGCCCGAATAAAATGCTGGAGATATTATAGACCACATGGTGCACAAAGTTTAAGAGAAGCATTAATGAATTCATGCAATCCAGCATTTATAGGAATAGGTCAAGAGTTAGGTGTTAGTACATTCTATGATTATTTAGAAAAGTTTGGATTATTAGAAAGAACAGGAATAGATTTACCAGGTGAGGCAGGCAGTATATTCTTAAAAGAAGAAAAAGTTGGCCCAGTAGAATTAGCTACTATTAGTTTTGGGCAGAGATTTGAAATAACACCAATACAGATGGCAAAGATAGTAGCAACAATTGCAAATGATGGAAAAGAAGTAAATCCGAGAATTGTTAAATCAATAATAGATTCAAAAACAGGAGAAGTAAGCGAAATTGCAGTAGAAGAAGGAGAACAAGTAATATCAAAAGAAAATGCAAGAAAAGTACTTGACATGATGCAATCAGTTGTAGATGAAGGTACTGGAAAAAAAGCACAAGTAGCAGGATACAATGTGGGTGGAAAAACAGGAACATCTGAAGATGGAGTAGATACAGGCAAACGTATAGCATCATTCGTAGGTGTAGCAGACATAAAAGATCCAGAAGTTGTAATAGTAGTAATTTTATATAATCCAACAGGAGAAGGAGGACATCAAGGTGGAGGAATAGCAGCACCAGTAGCAGGAGAAATTCTATCCGAAGTATTACCATATATGGAAATAAGCAAAGAAACAGAAGAAATAAAAGAAACAGTAATAATGCCAAATGTAACGGGCATAACATTTGCAGAAGCAGAAGAAATTTTAGAAGAAGCAGAAATAGGAATAAGTGAAAAATTAGAACCAGAAACAATAATAACAGACCAATTACCAAAAGCAGGAATACAAATAACAAAGGGAACGGAAGTAATATTATATAGCAATTAAAATGGTTTGCTACCATTCAGATTTAAAGACATATAATCCGCCAAAAGCAATAATTATATGTCTTTTTCTCAAGTTGTTTGATTATGTTCTTTGGAAAAGAACATATAATTCCTGTTTTTGATTAGCAAAAGGTATTAATTTTTTAGAGTTAATAGAAAAAAATCACAATATATTGTAATATTAATAAAATTATGGTATTCTTAATGCATAATAAAAATAAGGAGAAGAATATGAAGTTAAAAGATAAAGAATTATGGTTAGAATTATATGAAATAGCTGAAAAGATACAAAAATTAGAGCCATGGAAATATTTATGGGACATGGACTTATTAGTATATCTATATCAGCCATTGAATGAGATTTTTTATTGTAGTGTAATGGGACATGGAGGAATGCATAGAGCTATAGCAATTTATCAAGACGAGCAAATTCATGGATTTTTTGAATTAGCAAAAAATAAAATACCAGAATATATGTTATTAAATTATCAAGAATGCCTAATGTGTAATTTTATAGGAAGGCAGGAGACATTACCTAAAAATAGAGAAATAATTAAAGAATTAGGATTAAGTTTTAGAGGAATATGGATATCATTTGAAAGTTTTGAAAAAGGATATGAACCAAGTCCAATAAATATAAAACAAGTTAAAATAATGATAGAAGCATTAAAAAATTTTTATATGATGTTTAGAGCAATTATAGAACAAAGAATAAAAGTTGATTTTGAAAATGGAGAAGTTCTAGTAAGACATTATGATAAAGAAAAAAAACTATTTTTAAATTATCCTGCCCCATTAATGTTACCAGAAAAACATTATGATACAATAAAAGCTGATAATAAATTTGAAAA
>ERZ1643249.2429-NODE-2429-length-17393-cov-9.330603_pt1 | contig 17393 bp, 25 predicted proteins | sample MGYA00579263_ERZ1643249 | MGnify/ENA primary metagenome ERZ1643249 (study PRJEB29033, sample SAMEA4952264) | chicken gut metagenome | biome: Broiler Chicken; feature: Gastrointestinal Tract; material: Caecum | place: Ireland | collected 2018 | study: Broiler... | reverse complement strand
CTGTGATATATTATGGGCAACAAAAATAGGAATAATTCCTATTTTAGAAAGGCAAAAATATGGAAAAATATTCTAGGCAAAGACAGGAAATTTTAGATTTTCTAATTGAATCTTATGATCATCCAACAGCAGAAGAAATTTATGCAGAGGTGAAAAAAAGAGGATCTACTGCAAGTAAGGGAACAGTATATAGAAATCTAAATTTTTTGAGTGAGAAAGGTGTAATCGAAAAGATTTCTATGCTAAATGGAGCAGATAGATATGATTATAAAAAAACGCCACATAATCATGTTATTTGTTCAAAATGCAATAAAGTATTTGACTTTGAATACAATTTTAATTTAAAAAAACTAAAAAAGAGTATATCAGAGCAAACGGAAATAGAAAATTTTTCAGATTATGTAATAGTCCAGGGAATATGTAAGAAATGTTTAAAAAATTAAAATTTTAAGGAGGTATTTTTTATGGAACTAAAAGGTTCAAAAACAGAAAAAAATTTAATGGAAGCTTTTGCAGGAGAATCACAAGCAAGAAACAAATACACATATTTTGCTTCAAAAGCTAAAAAAGAAGGATATGAGCAAATAGCTGCAATATTCCAAGAAACTGCAGACAATGAAAAAGAACATGCAAAATTATGGTTTAAATTATTACATGATGGAGATATACCAACAACATCAGAAAACTTAAAAGCAGCAGCAGAAGGTGAAAATTACGAATGGACAGATATGTATGATAGAATGGCAAAAGAAGCAAAAGAAGAAGGATTTGATAAAATAGCATACCTATTTGAAGAAGTTGCAAAAATAGAAAAAGAACATGAAGAAAGATACAAAAAATTATTAGAAAATGTAGAAGGTGGACTAGTATTCTCAAGAGATGGAGACAAAATCTGGAAATGTAGAAACTGTGGACACATAGTAATTGGAAAATCAGCACCAGAAATTTGTCCAGTATGCAGTCATCCAAAAGCATATTTTGAAATAAAAGCAGAAAATTATTAATGAGAAGTGAGTGATGAGAGGTGAGAAGTGAGAACTTGTGGTTCTATTTCTCACCTCTCACCTCTCATTTCTCACCTCTCACCAAGAAACCTTATGTCGTCTCCGAAAAATCTATAGATGTTGTAGTGGCCTATGAACCTTGAGACTATTCTTTCGTCATAGGTGTTAAATAGGCCTTGAAGGTCTAGGTTTGTGGAGATTATTGTTTTTGTTATTTTTCCATTTTGATTTAGCAGTCTTGTGTTTATTATTTTGTATAATTCAGTAAATTTCATGCTATTCATTGTTTCTGTACCTAGGTCATCTATTACTAGTAAGTCAACGGTTAAAAGGTTTTGAGAAAATGAGTTATCAGTATTTTTATTGAATAATTCATTTATTAATGTATCTAACATAACCGGTGCAGTTTGATATAGTACAGTTTTTCCGTGCTACTAAAAGTTCTGCAACAATACAGTTAGATAAAAAAGTCTTTCCAAGTCCTGTCCCTCCTGAAAATAGAAGATTTTTTTCATTTGGATTATCGAAATTTTTTATAAATTTTTTAGCTTGTTTACCAATAATTTTTATGTTTTCTCTAGGTGATATATCACTATTATACTTTTCTTCACTGACTTCATCAGAATATAAGTTTATGTTAAACTTTTTAAAGTTTTCTCTATCTAAATTACCAATATTAGAACTATTATATTTAGCATTAAGTAATTTTTGTTTTAAACAGCTACACATGGTCGTGGCACCGTTTTCTAATATATATCCAGTATCATGGCATTTTGAACATTCGTAAATAGGAGATAAGTAATTTAAATCTTTACCATCTTTTTTTAATATAGAAATACGTTCCTGCTTTAAGGAGTTTACTTTTTTTTGCAACTCTTCCAAAGCATTGCTATTCTTTGCAGATAAAATAGATTTTGCAGATTGAATTGCACAATTATTTAACTCTGTTTCAATTTCTTGTAATCGAGGAATTCTAGAGTACAATTCTTTTTTTCTGTTTTCTAAATCATATATTGCTATTTGCTGCTTTTTATCATAATCTTTTAACAAATTTTTCAAAGTTACGCTATCAGACATTATTACACCTCTTAACTAGTTTTATTAGCATATAATTCATTTAAATTATCATATTTCCTTTGAGTATAGTTATTATAATTTGTTTTCTTTTCAAGTTCTTTTATATTTTTATTCTTAGTCTTAAATTCTGCTAAAAATGCTTCGATTTCACTAGGAGTTTTTAGCTTTCTTTCGTGCCAATCTGATAATAATTTATCCAAATAATCAAAATTAGGATTTGACTTAGATGTAGTCTTTTTTAAAGCAATATTTATAACATTTAAATCATAACCATATTCTAAAATCCATTTTTCTATATATTCTTCTTCAAATTCTGTAAGAGCAGTATAACGCCCCAATTTCTTACAAATAGCCTTTTTAATTTTATTCATATTATCATGCTTTTGATAATAGCTTTCTAAATCATTATATGTTTTAATATTATTCTTAGACCAAGCTTCTGCAACAGTTTGAACATAGTTTTTATGAAGAGCAGATTTTCCAAAGCAATAGTCAAATAAAGCAACCATTACTTGTTCATCAAATTCATATTTTTTGAACCATAAATCAATATCACTATACCAAGATGGAGACATAATACCTTGGAAATAAAGGTTATTAATACTCTCAATAGCCTTAGCTCTATATTGGTTTTTACTATTTTTCTCAATAGCTTCAGGTGTTAAAGTTAAATTTGGTGTATATGACTTATGTAATTCAAGTTCTTGTAAACTATTTAAAATATATCCATTAGGTTTTTTTGTAATAACACCATTTTCTTCCCAAAACGTAAGACCTGCTTGAATAACATTAAAAGGAAGATTCAACTTTTTTGATAAGTCTGTTATTTTTATATCTTTATCATATTTTGATAAAAATACTAAACAAAGATATATTTTAATAAAATCCCCACTAGCACAAGATAAATATTCAGTAAAAAAAATATCTGGTATTTCTGTATGTGAAAATAAAATTGATTTATCCTTATATTCTAACTTCATAAAAATCTCTCCCCTTATAGATTAATAATTATATCATTTTTGAGGGAAGAAAACAATAAAAAAAAGAAAAAAACAAATCCTTGAAAAAAATCCTTGAAATGCTTGACTTTTTACATAAAATATGGTAAAGTATATAAGCTATGTTCTATAAATTGGGAGCATAGCTTAAAAAACGCATCGTTAAAACCCGTATAAATAAAGTTGGAGGTGGAGCTAAAATGGCTGCAAAAGGACCTAGAGAAAATATTACATTAGAATGTACAGAATGTAAAAGAAGAAATTACATGACAAGTAAAAATAAAAGAAACAATACAGAAAGACTAGAGGTTGAAAAATATTGCAAATTCTGCAAAAAAAGAACAACACATAAAGAAACAAAATAATTAGAGCTATTTTAAGGAGGAAATAAAATGGCTAAAGAAAAAGAAGCTAAAACTAAAAAAGAAACAAAAAACAAAAAAAGTTTTTTCAAAGATTTCAAAGCAGAATTGAAAAAGGTTATTTGGCCAACGCCAAAACAATTAGTGAATAATACAGTAGCAGTTGTTGTTATAGTAATAATCACAGCAGCAATAGTATTTGTGTTAGATCTTGCTTTTGATTTATTTAATAAATATGGTATTAATAAATTAAAATCAAATGTTAGAGGTTATAATACTGTACAAGTAGAAGATGAGCATAATCATGACAATGAAAATACAGCAAGTGAAAACACAGCAGAGGGAAATACAGCAAATGAAAGTGCAGAAGAAAATAATACTGTAGAAACAAATAATACAACTGAAAATCAAACTGCAAGTGAATAAATAAAGGTTTTATATTAACTTTAAAAAGGAGGCCAAAACAAGATGTCTCAAATAGAAGAAAATTTAGAACCAAGATGGTATGTAGTTCATACATATTCAGGATATGAAAACAAAGTTAAAACAGACTTAGAAAAAACTGTAAAGAATAGGGAGCTAGAAGATTACTTCTTTGATATAGTTGTTCCAATGGAAGAACAAATAGAAATTAAAGACGGAAAAAGAAAAGCAAACCTAAAAAAAGTTTTTCCAGGTTATGTATTAATAAAAATGATAGTAACTGAAGAATCTTGGTATATAGTAAGAAATACTAGAGGAGTTACAGGATTTGTTGGTTCAGGTACAGACCCAATACCGCTTACAAATGAAGAAATAAGAAGTATGGGATTTGAAACAGCAGTAGTAGAAGTAGACTATAATGTAGACGACTCAGTTAAAATATTAAATGGAGCATTAGCTGGCTTTATAGGTACAGTTCAAGAAATAAACAAAGAAAAAGGAAAGGTAAAAGTTCTTGTTTCAATGTTTGGAAGAGAAACACCTGTAGAATTGGAATTTGCTCAAGTTGAAAAAGTATAAAATAGGGTTGTGACCTAACACATAAAAAATATGAAAGGAAGTTATTAAAATGGCACAAAAAGAAGTTACTAATATAATTAAATTACAAATTGAGGCTGGAAAAGCAACACCAGCTCCACCAGTAGGACCAGCATTAGGTTCAAGTGGTGTAAACATTATGCAATTCGTTAAAGAATTTAACGATAAAACAGCAAATCAACCAGGTATGATAATTCCAGTTGTTATAACAGTATATTCAGACAAATCATTTACATTTATAACAAAAGTACCACCAGTTGCTGTATTAATTAAAAAAGCAATTAAATTAGAAAAAGGTTCTGGAAAGCCAAATAAAGAAAAAGTTGCATCAATTACAAAAGAACAAGTAAAAGCTATTGCAGAACAAAAAATGGAAGACTTAAATGCTGCTTCAGTAGAAGCTGCTATGAGAATGGTAGCTGGAACTGCACGTTCAATGGGTGTTACAGTAATTGAATAGTTTATTACATTATTACCATTTATATAATGAAAATTAATGGTAAATGGTAAATAATGAATAATTATATATTGGGAGAATGTAAAACATTCGTTAAAACCAAAAGGAGGATTTTTATGAAAAGAGGAAAATTATATCTAGAAAGCGAAAAGCTTATAGATAAAACAAAAAAGTATGATGCCAAAGAGGCAATTGAGGTATTTACAAAAATGCCTAAAAGAAAATTTGATGAAACAATAGAATTACACGTAAAATTAGGTGTAGATTCAAAACAAGCAGACCAACAAGTTAGAGGAACAGTAGTTCTTCCAAATGGTACAGGTAAAACACAAAAAGTTTTAGTATTTGCAAAAGGTGATAAAGCTAAAGAAGCTGAAGCAGCTGGAGCAGATTATGTTGGAGCAGAAGAATTAGTTCCAAAAATTGAAAAAGAAAATTGGTTTGATTATGATGTAATCGTAGCAACACCAGATATGATGGGTGTAATTGGTAGATTAGGTAGAGTATTAGGACCTAAAGGATTAATGCCAAATCCAAAATCTGGAACAGTTACAATGGATGTAACAAAGGCTATAAATGAAATTAAATCTGGTAAAGTTGAATATAGATTAGATAAATCTAATATCATTCACTTAGGATTTGGAAAAATATCTTTTGGAAGCGACAAATTATTCGAAAACTACGAAACAGTTATGGAAGCTATAATAAAAGCAAAACCAGCAGCAGCAAAAGGACAATACGTTAAGAGTGTAGCAATTTCTACAACAATGGGACCAAGCATTTATATTAGTTAATTAATAATGAATAATTAATAATGAATAATTAATAATTTTAGTTTGACCTAAGACAGTAGGCAGAAGTTTTGAATAAGTCCTACCGAGGTGAGAAAAAGAGAAAACTTTTGTCTTACCTTGTGTGGGTAAGACAAAAGTTTTTAATTTTAATAAACATAAATTCTAGGGAGGTGAAAATAGAAAATGGCAAGTGAAAAATCTATAAATAGAAAAATTCAAGAAGTTGAAGAATTATCAGAAAAGATAAAAAAAGCGAAAGTAGTTCTTTTAACAGATTATAAAGGAATAAATGTAGCAGATGTAACAGCACTTAGAGCAAAATTAAGAAAAACAGATACTGAATATAAAGTTATAAAAAACAATATAACAAGAAGAGCTCTTCAAAGTTGTAAAATAGAAGGATTGGAAGACCAATTAGAAGGAACAACAGCAGTTATTCTTGGATATGAAGATTATTTAGAACCACTTAAAGCAATTTATGAATATTCTAAGGAAAATGAATTCTACAAAATTAAAGGTGGAATTATTGAAGGAAAAGTTGTACCAGTAGAGGAATTAGTAACACTAGCAAAACTACCATCAAGAGAAACACTTATTGCTCAACTTGCTGGAGCTTTACTTGGAAATATTTCAAAACTTGCAGTTGCATTAGATCAAGTTGCTAAACAAAAAGAAGCAACAGCATAAAATTAAACAGTAAAGGGTTGTGACCAACACAAAAATTATTAAAAATTAAATTAAAAAGGAGAGATTTAAAAATGGCAGACATTGCAAAATTATTAGAAGAAATAGATAGCTTAACAGTTATCGAATTATCAGAATTAGTAAAAGGAATTGAAGAAAAATATGGAGTATCAGCAGCAGCTGTAGCAGCACCAGTAGCAGGTGGAGTAGCAGCAGGAGCAGCAGCTGAAGAAAAATCATCATTTGATGTAGTATTAAAAGAAGCAGGAGCTAACAAAATAGCAGTTATAAAAGTTGTTAGAGACGTTACAGGTTTAGGATTAAAAGAAGCTAAAGACCTAGTAGACGGAGCACCAAAAACAGTTAAAGAAGGAGCTTCAAAAGAAGATGCAGAAAGCATCAAAGCAAAATTCGAAGAAGCTGGAGCTGTTGTAGAATTAGCTTAATTTGTTAAAAACAATTGACAAAAACACAAATAAAGTATAAAATATAAAGCAGTTTGAAATAATTATTTTAAACTGCTTTATTAATACCTAAAAAGGGTGAAAATTATGATAAAATTTACAAAAATGCACGGACTAGGGAATGATTATGTTTATATATACTGCACAGATTGTAGTTTGCTTACAGAAAACATATCTTCTTTAGTTCGTTTTATTAGTAACAGGCATTTTGGAATTGGAAGCGATGGAGTAATACTAATCAGTGATAGTAATATTGCAGATTTTAAAATGCGAATGTTTAACAGTGATGGCACAGAAGCTGAAATGTGTGGAAATGGCATAAGATGTGTTGGCAAATTTGTGTATGACAAATATTTAACTACAGAAGAAAATATTACAATTGAGACTTTAGCTGGAATTAAAAATTTAAAATTAAATGTACAAAATGAAAAAGTCAAAACAGTAACAGTTGATATGGGAGAACCAATTTTAGAGGCAGAGAAAATTCCTGTAATATCAGATAACAATATAGTACGAGGAATGAAACTAACAGCAATAGATAGAGATTTCTATGTTGATTGTGTATCTGTGGGAAACCCACATGCAATAACAAGAATAGAAAACTTAGAAGATTTTGACATTGAAAAATATGGTCCTATATTAGAAAATGATAAACATTTTCCAAGTAAAGCTAATATTGAATTTATTGAAGTAATTGACAGAAAAAATGTAAAAATGAGAGTATGGGAAAGAGGGTCAGGAGAAACTTTTGCATGCGGTACAGGTGCTTGTAGTGTAGCTGTAAGTTGCATATTAAATGGTTTAACAGAAAATAAAGTTAATGTAAAATTACTTGGAGGAGATTTACAAATAGAATGGAATAAAGAAAATAATCATATATATATGACAGGACCAGCAAAGACTGTTTTTGAGGGGGAATTTGAATATGATAACGATTAACGAAAATTTTTTAAAATTGCAAGATAGTTATTTATTTGTTACTATAGCTGAGAAAGTAAAAGAATATCAAAAGAAAAATCCAGATAAAGATATAATTAAATTAGGAATAGGCGATATAACAAGACCAATTCCTGAAAAAGTTGCAGAAGCCATGAAAAAGGCTGTAGATGAAATGACTAATATAAGTACATTTAGAGGATATGGGCCAGAAATCGGTTATAACTTTTTAAAGGAAAAAATTATAGAAAATGATTACAAAAGTAAGGGCATAAACTTTGAAAACTCAGAAATATTTATATCTGATGGAATAGGCACAGATATAGCAAACATAGTAGATATATTTGATGTGCAAAATACAGTTGCAATAACAGATCCAGTTTATCCAGCATATTTAGATACAAATGTAATGTCAGGTAGAAGTGGAAAATTTGAGAATGGAAAATACAAAGGAGTAACATATTTAGAAGTAAAAGAAGAAAATAATTTTGTACCACAACTACCAAATGAACAAATTGATATGATATACCTATGTTTCCCTAATAATCCAACAGGAACAGTAATTTCAAAAGAAGAGCTAACTAAATGGGTAAACTATGCAAGAAAAAACAAGTCAGTAATTTTATATGACGCTGCATATGAAGCATATATACAAGACGAAAATATACCACATAGCATATATGAAATAGAAGGAGCAAAAGAGGTTGCAATAGAATTTAAAAGCTATTCAAAATCAGCAGGATTTACTGGAATAAGATGTGGATACACAGTTATCCCAAAAGAATTAAATGGCTATACCAAAAAAGGAGAAAGTATAAATTTAAATAAATTATGGAATAGAAGACAAAGCACAAAAACAAATGGTGTATCATATATAACACAAAGAGGAGCTGAAGCTGTATATACAAAAGAAGCACAACAACAAATAAAAGAAAATATAGAATATTATATGAACAATACAAAAAATATAAAAGAAGGATTAGAAAAAGTAGGCTTGAAAACATTTGGAGGAGAAAATGCACCATATGTATGGCTTAAAGTACCAGATAATAAAAGCTCTTGGGAATTTTTCGATGAATTATTGGAAAATATAGGCGTAGTAGGTACTCCAGGGGTTGGATTTGGACCGAGTGGTGAAGGCTATTTTAGATTAACAGGTTTTGGCACAAAAGAAAATATGGAGAAAGCAGTTAAAAAGATACAAGAATATTATCAATAAAAATAAGAAGTGAGCCTTATTTAAGAGCTCACTTTTGGATAGGATAAGAATTTCATTAATCCATAACGTAGTAATACATGATTTGATATGCTTTTTCAGCATCTTCTTTAAGCAAAAGCTCATCGAAGATATCATGAAAACCTTCAAGAATGCTAGGATAACCAAAACCAGGAGACCGAAAAAGTTTCTTAGCAAGTGTGTCATATTTCTTAATCGAACTTATAACGAGAGTTCCTGCAAAGAGGATATACTCATCATAAGTTTTGCAGAAATCTATTTTGGAAAACAAAGTGCCAGTTGTATAAAATTCCCATACTTCTGCGGATATATAATGTTCATAACTAAGATTCTTTTCGTTTCCATAATAGTTCTGCTTCAAGTAAGAAACACAGCTCATACTGTTTTCAAGTATATCTGCTTTAGAAATTGCCTTAACATAGGGCATACTCTGGGGTGAAATAATGGTAGAAGAAATTTGCTCAAGTTTCCCATGGTACATCATGACATCTCCAAGGATTTGAATGTCTTGTGGAGCAAAAGTTGGAGGAACTTTATTTGCTAGACAAAAGTTGTGTAACATTTGAAGACCAGCACTCTGATGTGAAAAAAAATTGTCATCTAATTTGCCAGTTTGCTCGTATTGCAATAACCTCCCATCATCGTGATGTTCTGCACAAATGAGTGCGAGTTCAAAGTCCATGGAGGAATCCAAAAAAAAATTTGGATAATCCTTAATGAGACCTTTTACTCGTTGAACATGACCAGCTTTACGTGCAATGCCAGAGTTAGCAAATAAAATTTCTGCCCGGTGTGTTTCATGATATTTTTGCAAAAGGTTGCTCAACATTGAATCTTACTCCTTCCTTTATAAGAAAAATTTATTAAGTGATATTATAATTATATCATAAAGTAAAGAAACATTCAATTAACATAACACTGTAAAATGATAGTTTTTTACATAAACTCCTTGTTATATGCAAGGAGTTTATGCTATAATAAAAGGGTATGGCTTTTAGTTAAATAAAAAGATAAGAGTGTGTATATGCACTTTACATTTTAAAGGAGGGGAAAAGTATGATTAAAATTTATAATACAAATATTAATACTGATAAATTAGAAGAAACAAATGAGATAAGAAAAGGTGTGTGGATTAATCTACTGAACCCGTCTGACTCAGAAATAAAAAGAGTGTGCACAGAAATTAATATAGAAGAAGATTTTATAAGATATCCTCTAGATTATGAAGAGCAAGCCAGAATTGATGTTGAAGATGATGCAATACTATTTGTAATAGATGTTCCTATAATTGAAGATATAAAAGATGATACAACTTATACAACAATGCCATTAGGTGTGATAATTATAAGAGATGATTATTTTATAACAGTATCTTTAAAAAGAAATAAGGTTATAGATGCTTTTGAGAAAAGTAGAGTGAAAAATTTTTATACATATAAGAAAACTAGATTTCTGTTACAAATATTATACTTAAACTCTGCATGTTATCTAGATAACTTAAAAAAGATTAATAAAGAACAAGAAGCAACAGTATTTTTGTTACAACAAAGTATGAAAAATAGAGACTTAATACAATTATTAAACTTACAAAACAGTTTGATATATATAACAACATCATTAAAATCAAATGAAATAGTCATGGAAAAAACATTAAGAGGAAAAGTTCTAAAAATGTATGAAGAAGATGAAGATATACTAGAAGATGCCATTATAGAAAATAGGCAGGCCATAGAAATGAGTAAGACATATAGTGATATTTTAACTAGCACAATGGATGCATATTCTTCAATAATTTCAAACAATTTAAATGGTGTAATGAAATTTTTAACATCACTTACAATATTAATCTCAGTACCAACTTTAATAGCAAGTATATGGGGTATGAATGTTGAATTACCATTTGAAACTAATGAACATGGATTTATAATATTAGTAGCAATTTCAGTAGTGGTAGCTTTGGTAGCATTTATATGTCTAAAAAAGAAAGATATGTTATAAACTAGATAGGAGAAAAGAAAATGATAAATTCAATTGGCGTAACAGTAAGATTTGGAAAAAGAATATTATTTGAAGATGTAAATATAAAATTTACAAAAGGGAATTGTTATGGACTAATAGGAGCTAATGGATCAGGAAAATCCACTTTTTTAAAAGTATTATCAGGAGAATTAGAACCAAGTAAAGGTGAAATTACTGTAGAAAAAGGTGCGAGAATATCAGTATTAAAACAAGATCACTTTGCATATGAGGATTATACAGTAATTGACACTGTTATAATGGGCAATAAAGAATTATATGAAATAATGAAAGAAAAAGAAGCATTATATGCAAAACCAGATTTTAATGAAGAAGATGGATTAAAAGCAGCAAAACTAGAAGAACATTTTGGAAATTTAAATGGTTGGAATGCAGAAGCAGATAGTGCAATATTACTAAACAACTTAGGAATTCCAGCAGTAAATCATTATAAATTAATGAAAGAATTAGAAGCAAAAGATAAAGTAAAAGTATTACTTGCACAAAGCCTATTTGGAAATCCAGATATATTATTGCTAGATGAACCAACAAATGACTTAGATATAAAAAGTATAGAATGGTTACAAGAATTTTTAATAAATTTTGAAAATACTGTAATAGTTGTATCACATGATAGATATTTCTTAAACAAAGTATGTACACATATTGCAGATGTGGATTTTGGAAAAATCAAAATATATCCAGGAAACTATGACTTTTGGTATGAATCTAGCCAATTAGCATTAAAACAAGCAAAAGAACAAAACAAGAAAAAAGAGGAAAAAATAAAAGAACTACAAGAATTTATTGCAAGATTTAGTGCAAATGCTTCTAAATCAAAACAAGCTACATCAAGAAAAAAATCATTGGAGAAAATAGAGCTAGAAGAAATAAAAGCATCAAATAGAAAATATCCATATATAGATTTTAAACCAGATAGAGAACCTGGTAAAGAAATATTAAAAGTTAAAAATATTTCTAAAACTGTGAATGGAGAAAAAATATTAGATAATATTTCATTTAATGTAAGACCAGGGAATAAAATTGCTATAGTATCAGATAATGAATTAAGAACAACTATGTTATTTCAAATAATAGCAGGTGAAATTCAGCCAGATGAGGGAGAAATAGAATGGGGGCAAACTATTTCAAGTGATTATTTCCCAAAAGATAACAGCTATTTATTTGAGAGAAAAGAAACATTAGTAGATTGGCTAAGAAAGTATTCAAGAGATCCAGATGAAACATATATAAGAGGCTTTTTAGGAAGAATGTTATTTTCAGGAGATGAAGCATTGAAAAATGTTGATATCTTATCTGGTGGAGAAAAAGTAAGATGTGTATTATCAAAATTAATGCTTTCAGGAGCAAATTTATTAATACTTGATGAACCAACAAATCATTTAGATATGGAAGCTATAACAGCTTTAAATGAGGGACTGAAAAAATTCAAAGGGAATCTAATATTTACATCACATGACCATCAATTAACAGAAACAGTAGCAAACAGAATAATACAATTAGGACCAGAGAAAAAATTTGATAAAGATATAACTTATGATGAATACTTAGCACAAATATAAAAAAATAAAAGCACAGCTAACAAGTAGCTGTGCTTTACCCTTTTAGCTAAAATTAGCTCTTACCTTGGGGATTTTCGAACGGATGATAGACGGGATTTCAGCCTCATCAACCTTGTGCTCCTTCCCACAGATGGGACACTTAACGAAGTAAGTGATGTTGGAACATTCAGGCTCTTGGAGGCCGCCATCAACTTGCTTGAACTCAAAGTCTTCTTTCACAGAAAAATCGGTAGGGGAATCAACCTCAAAAGTAATTCCGCACTCGCACTCAATGGATAAAGGCCACCAATAACCCTCGATGCTAGTAATCCGTACCATAAAAAACCTCCGCCCATTTAAGGGTAATAAATTTGGTTAGCCAAAGGCTAATCATAAGTATATTCTAACACAATTAACATAAAAATGCAAATTTTTATAATAATTTCCATAAAACCCTTGACAAATGGAAAAAAATGGTGTAAAGTAGAATAGCATTACAAATTTAAAAGGGTGTAATAGTTATGGATAGAAAAGTAGAAATTAGTGTGCTTTGCCAAATTTATGGCAAGCTTTTAACTGAAAAACAATTAAATATTATGGATAACTATTATAACCTAGATTTATCTCTTTCAGAAATTGCAGAAAATGAAGGCATTACAAGGCAAGCTGTGAGAGACATTATAAAAAAGGGGGAGAATAAACTTTTCGAATTTGAAGAAAAGCTAGGAATTATGAAAAAAACAATGAAGCAAGAAGAAAAAATAGCAAGTATTTTATCTGAGCTTACCAAAATTCAAACAAAGTTTACTGATGAACAAATTGCAGAAATATTGGAACACATCAAAACTGAATTAAACTGCGTAGTATAGCACAAAATATTTAAACAATGGAGGGATGAAAAATGGCTTTTGAAGGATTATCTTCTAGATTACAAGCTATAACAAGAAAACTTGGTGGTAAAGCAAGAATTACAGAAAGTGACTTGAAAGAAGTTCTAAGGGAAGTAAAATTGGCTTTACTAGAAGCAGATGTTAACTATAAAATTGTAAAAGAATTTATTTCAGAAGTCGAGAAAAAAGCTTTAGGGCAAGATGTTCTAAAATCATTAACTCCAGGGCAGCAGGTTGTAAAAATTGTAAGAGATGAAATGACAGAACTTTTAGGAGGAACGGCAAGTAAAATTAATTTTACTCCAAATCCACCTACCATTATAATGCTAGTGGGCCTTCAAGGTTCTGGTAAAACTACAACTTGTGGAAAACTTGCAAATCTTTTAAGAAAACAAGGTAAAAAACCATTACTTGTAGCATGTGACGTATACAGACCAGCAGCTATAAAACAATTACAAGTAGTTGGTGGTAGTTTAAATATTCCAGTATTTGCAAATGAAAATTCAAAAGATGTAGTGCATATAGCAAAACAAGCAATATCACAAGCATATTCAAAATTGAATGATGTAATTATCTTAGATACTGCAGGACGACTTCATATAGATGAAGAATTAATGCAAGAACTAAGAAATATAAAATCAAGTATAAAACCACATGAAATTTTGTTAGTAGTAGATTCAATGACTGGTCAAGATGCAGTAAATGTTGCTCAATCGTTTAATGAGAACTTAGGAATTGATGGAGTAGTACTTACAAAATTAGATGGTGATACTCGTGGTGGTGCAGCACTTTCTGTAAAAAAGATTACAGGAAGACCAATAAAATTTGCAGCTACAGGTGAAAAGCTAAGTGATATAGAAGAATTCCATCCAGATAGAATGACATCAAGAATTTTAGGAATGGGAGATATGCTTTCAATTATAGAAAAGGCAGAAGAAGCTTTTGACGAAGAGGAAGCATTAAAGCTAGAAAAAAAATTAAAGAAGCAAGAGTTTGACTTGGATGATTATTTAGCTCAATTACGACAAATGAAAAAAATGGGGTCATTCTCATCAATATTAAAAATGATACCAGGAATGAATAAATTTGGCGATATAAAAGTTGATGATAAAGAATTTGTAAAAATTGAAGCAATAATATGTTCAATGACATCAAAGGAAAAAAGAAATACAAGGCTTTTAAATGCAAGTAGAAGGCAAAGAATTGCAAAAGGAAGCGGAACAACAGTACAAGATATAAACAAATTTATAAGTTCATTTGAAATGACACAAAAATTAATGAAAAAAATGCAAAACAATAAAGGTGGAATGAAGAAAGCCCTTAAAGGTTTAGACATGAATGCTTTAAAAAACTTAAAATAATTAAAAATATAGAAAATAATAAAGTGTGCCAACAAAAATCATGTAGGGGCGAGCTATTAGCTCGTCTATACTTCGAAGAAACTACAAACAATAAAGCTATTAATTTTTTAAATTTATATATAAAATACAAAAAGGGAGGAATATTAAAATGGTAAAAATAAGATTACAAAGAGTAGGAAAGAAAAAAGCACCATTCTATCACATAGTTGTTGCTGATTCTAAGTCTCCAAGAGATGGAAAAATAATTGAACAAATTGGAACATACAATCCAATGGTAGAACCATCTGAAATCGTTTTAGACAAAGAAAAAGCTGAAAAATGGATTAAAAATGGAGCAAAACCAACAGATACTGTTAAACGTTTACTTGAAAAATAAGACAGTGTAACAAGAAAGGAATGATAAAGTCATGAAATCAACTTTAGAAACAATTATAAAAAGTTTAGTGGAATTCCCAGAACAAGTTTCTATTACAGAAGCTAGTGGAGAAAAATCAGTTATATTTGAAGTAAAAGTAGCAGATAGCGATATGGGAAAAATAATTGGTAGAGAAGGAAAAATAGCTACTGCAATTAGAACAGTTATGAAAGCATTAGCTGCTAAAGAACAGAAAAAAGTTACAGTAGAATTTATAGGATAGAAAGCCTATGGAAGAATATTTAGAAATTGGTCAAATTGTAAATACAAATGGTTTAAAAGGGCTTTTGAAAGTAAAACCTTTAACAGATGATATTACAAGATTTGAAGAATTAGAAACAGTCTATATTCAAAAGGGAAGTAATTTAATAGAATTTAAAATTCAGGAAGTTAAGTATAATAAAAATATGGTACTTTTAAAACTTGAAGGAATAAATGATATTAATGAAGCTGAAAAATATAAAAACTTTTATATAAAAATTAATAGGAAAGATGCAGTAGAACTTGAACAAAATTCATATTTTATTGTAGATATTATTAATTGTGAAGTATATACAGATGAAAATGAATTTTTAGGTAAAGTAGTAGATGTGTTTCCAACAGGAAGTAATGATGTTTACACTATAAAAAATAGTGAAGGAAAAGAAATTTTACTTCCAGCAATATCAGAAGTTATAAAAAATGTAGATATACCAAATAAAAAAATAGTAGTACATTTAATGGAAGGTTTGATATGAGAATAGATATATTAACACTTTTTCCAGAAAGCTTTGAACCTATAAAGCAAAGCATTGTAGGTAGAGCAGTTGAAAACAAAAAGATAGATATTAATTTAATAAATATTAGAAATTTTTCAAAAGATAAACACAAAAAAGTAGATGATACACCTTATGGTGGTGGTGCTGGAATGGTAATGAAACCAGATGTTGTGTATGATAGCTATAAAAGTGTTTATGAACCTGAGGCAAAAGTAATATATTTAACTCCACAAGGCAAAACCCTTAACCAGAAAAAAGTACAAGAACTGAGTGATAATGAGCATCTAATTTTAATATGTGGGCATTATGAAGGAATAGACCAAAGAGTTATTGATGAAATAGCTCCAGAAGAAATATCAATAGGTGATTATGTACTTACAGGTGGAGAACTACCAGCAATGGTTTTAATTGATGCAGTTTCAAGATATGTAGATGGTGTATTAAGTAAGGAATCATTGCAAGAAGAAACATTTACAAACAATTTGTTAGAATATCCACAATATACAAGACCAGAAATATTTTTAGGACGAAAAGTTCCAGAAGTTTTAATGTCTCGGCAATCACAAAAAAATAGATAAATGGAGAGCCGAACAATCAATAAAAATAACAAAACAAAAAAGACCAGATTTGTTCCGGAAATCGGAAGCAAGAAGTCAGAAATCAGAAATTAAGAAGGGAGGATATCAAATGGATATCATAAAATCAATTGAACATGAGCAAATGAAGAATAAAATACCAGATTTAAAAGTTGGTAATACAGTAAAAGTTCATGTAAGAGTAAAAGAAGGAAACAGAGAAAGAATCCAAGTTTTCGAAGGAATAATAATAAAAGTACAAGGTGGAGGAATAAACAAAACATTTACAGTAAGAAGAATAGCTTCAGGTGTAGGTGTAGAAAAAACATTTTTAGTTCATTCACCAGCTGTTGAAAAAGTAGAAGTAACAAGAGTAGGTAAAGCAAGAAGAGCAAAACTATTCTATTTAAGAGACAGATTAGGAAAATCTGCTAAGACAAAAGAGCAAGTAGGAGCAAGAATTGAAACAAATGAAATAGTATTAAAAGAAGATGCTACAGAAGAAGTAGCAGAAGCTCCAGAAGAAGCTCCAAGCGTTGAAACAGAAAATCCAGTAGTACAAGAAACAGTTGATACAGTATCAGAAGAAAATACTACAGAAGTTAAAGAATAATGCTGTAATAACAGTTAACAAAAAGAGATATGTTACCCACATATCTCTTTTTGAACAAAAATTATATGGAGAAAATAATATGATGAAAAAATATGTTTATAATACAATTATAGCTCCAATAGAAATTGTAGAAGAAGATGGTTATATTGTAAGACTTGATTTTAGAATTG
>ERZ1643249.2426-NODE-2426-length-17407-cov-6.989799_pt1 | contig 17407 bp, 14 predicted proteins | sample MGYA00579263_ERZ1643249 | MGnify/ENA primary metagenome ERZ1643249 (study PRJEB29033, sample SAMEA4952264) | chicken gut metagenome | biome: Broiler Chicken; feature: Gastrointestinal Tract; material: Caecum | place: Ireland | collected 2018 | study: Broiler... | reverse complement strand
CCACGGTGAACAGCATCTCGCGCCGGGACGCGCCGAAGGTCTGGGCCACCCACAGATGCACCTGTTTGGTCTGCTTGATGCCGGAGTAAGCGTTGATGACGCAGGGCACGAAGGCCGACACAAAGATGATGGCCGCCTTGGCACCCAGGCCGATGCCGAACCACAGGATCATCAGGGGGATCCAGGCGATGGTGGGCACCGGGCGGATCAGGTCGAACAGCGGGGTGACGAACAGGTCCACCTTGTGGAACCAGGCCATGGCGATGCCCAGGGGCACGCCCACCACCACGCCCAGCACATAGCCGGACAGTGCGACCTGAAGGCTGGCCGCGATGTGGCCGAACAGCGTGGCGCCGTCGGGCGCGGTGTTCGTCAGCTTGTAGACAAAGGCTTCCAGCACCTGGACCGGGCTGGGCAGGATGTAATCCGGCTTGAGATGCAGCACGGCGGAGCAGACATACCAGATGACGAAGAAGCAGATCAGCGAGATAGCCGACACGATGCCGAACTTGATCTTTTTCTTGTGTTGTTGCTTTGCGTATTCGTTCATGCAAACCTCCCCTTCTTCAAACGCCGGGCGGACCGGCGGGGCGTTTTTTCATAAAAAAGGAGGGGGAGCCGTTCCCCCTCCCGGTTCGGGTCGTGATTTCAGATGTGCTTTGGCTCAGAAGCCCAGAGCTTCCTTGACCAGGGTGTCGTCCACATGGGCGGCGATCTCCGGGAAGCGGGATTCCTCCAGCAGCTGCTGGGAGACCCAGAACTCGCCGGTGATCTCGACGGACTCGCCCACCGTGATGGAGGCGGCTTCCTCAGAGGTGACGAAGGGACGGGACTCGACCTCGGTCTTGCAGCTTTCCAGATCGGTCTCCTGGCCGTTCTCGGTGTACCAGTCCATCAGCATCTGGGCGCACATGTCGGTGTCCGCCTGCAGGGCGTCGCAGGCCTCGAAGAAGGCCTTGATGTACTTGACCACCAGGTCGGGCTTCTCATCGTGCATCTTGGCGGAGCAGATGATGGAGTCGTACTGGGGAACGTCCAGGGTGGACAGGCTGGAGGTGATGACATAGCCTTCGCTCTCGGCCTGGAAGGAGGTGGGCGGGTTCAGCGCGGCCACGTCGCAGTTGCCGGTGAGCAGGGCCTGGTAGGCACTGGGGAAGTCCATGTTGACGATGTTCACGTCGTCGGTGCTCATGCCCAGGGCTTCCAGCCACTTGATGACGTTCAGGTGGGAGATGGTGCCGGTGTTGGTGGCGATGGTGATGCCGGAAACGGTGTCGGCGTCGCCGTACACGTCAGGGTAGCTGGGGTTGGAACCCTTGACCTGGGCGATGGGGGAATCGGCCGGGCACAGGGTGTACAGGCCGCCCTCAGAGTGGGCGACGTCGGCCACGCAGTAGGCGCCGTAGATGGCCAGAGAGTTGACGGCGGCGGCGCTCAGGGTGCCGATCTCCCACTCGTCAGCGGCCAGGGCCTCGTTCATGGTGCCGCCGTTGGCAAAGTAGACGGTCTCCATCTTAAAGCCGTTGGCCACGTCCAGGCCGTTCTCCTGCATATACACGATGGGCAGGCTGTTCAGGAAGGGCATGACCGCCACCTTGATAACGGGCAGATCTTCGGTGGTGGCGTCCTCGCCGCTCTCGCCGGTGGTGGCGGAGGTGGTGTTCCCGGCGTCAGAGGTGCTGCTGCCGGAGGTGCTGCATGCGGCCAGGCTCAGGCTCATCGCAGCCGCCAGGACCAGGGACAATAGTTTCTTCATTCGGTTCGTCTCCTTTTTGCTCAGGGTGTCACCGCACCGTCTGTGCGGTTTTTCGGTATCTTCACTATACCATTTGGGAACAAACCGAGTAAATTTGAATTTTTGATATTTGTTTAGCTTTTTTGACGGGTATTTCACTTCTGTAAAATGGAATTGATAATTTTTGTGCATTCTGCGCAAGAAGGGGGCGTTTTTGCCGCAAAGCGCCGGCTGCATCTCCGCGCAAAATCACACAGCAGCAAGAAAAAAACGCGCTGCCTGCGCTTGCTCCGCTTTTGCGCGGCCGGCTGCGCTGCGCCGGGGCCGCGGCCTTTTTTATGGCCGGAACCGGTAGCCCGCGCCTCATACGGTCTGGATATGGCGCGGCGCGGACGGGTCTTTTTCGATCTTCTCGCGCAGGCGGTTGATGTGAACGGCCACCGTGGCGTTATCGCCCAGGGCATCGCAGCCCCAGATGCGCTCATACAAAGTCTCGCGGCTGAAAACGATGTCGGCGTTGGACATCAAAAACAGCAGCAGCTCATATTCTTTGTTTTTCAGCTCGACTTCCTTCCCGTCCACAAAGACCCGCCGGGTATCTTTACGCCGTTTGGATGCTCCGCCAAAGCAGAACGCCCGCCGCTGAAAGGCGGCGGGCGCAGCCCTGCCCAAGGGCAGGGGGCGGTGATATCCGGGGCGGCGGCCGGTTTCCGGTTCTCCGCTGCCGGTCGCTTTACATCGGGACCGCGAAGGAAAGGATCTCAAACGGACGGTAAGGCAGCTCGGCGACCGGCTCGCCCTGGACGTCCTCCAGCAGATCGACGGGCTGAACAGGCGTGCTCATGCGGACGGCGCCGCGGCGGCCGTCGGTCTCGCACAAGCGCACGATCACCGCCGTGCCGTCCTCGCTGCGCTTCATGGCCTGCAGCGCCAGGTTGTCGTCCGCCTGCGCCAGGTCCGCCAGCAAACGGCGCAGCGGTTCCGGACGTTCGGCGGGCAGCGCCGGGCGGCGTAGCGGGACGTTCTGTTCCAGCGCAAAACGCTCGACGCCGGCCTCGACCGGGCCGCCCGCATGCGGCAGGATCTGGTAGCAGAACATATGCCGGCCCCGGTCCGCCAGGATGTCCGGGCGCAGGGGCGCCCGCAGCAGGCTCAGCGTCACACGGTTGTCCTGCGCGCCAACGCCGTACAGGCCCTCGTTGACAAAGGCCACGCCGGCGCCTGTCTCGGATAGATCGCACCATTTGTGTGCAGACCTCAAACCGGGCTTTTTGCCAGCTGGTGTTGCGGTGCGTCTCGCGCCGGATATAGCCGGCGCTGGTATCACACACCAGTTCCCGCGTCAGCACGTTGACGCCGAATTCCACCTTGGCAAGCTTGTGGGTCTCGTGCCAGTCCACACAGTGTTCCACCTCGATCATGGGGCTGGCGGCAAACAGGCGGATCACACGCGTCAGCCGGCTGCTTTCGGTCGTCAGCACACAGGTGAACTCTGCCATGGCGTCATCGGCGTAGCGCAGGCGCAGGGCCTCGGCAACGGCAAAGGGGAATTCCCTGTCCGCATAGTTGGGCAAAATGTCCCAGGCGTCGTATACGCCGGGCAGGTCCCGATACAGGTGCAGACGGTTCCACACGCCGTCCACCCATTCCCGGTGCAGGGTTTCGTCCCACAAATGCAGGATGCTGCCGTCCTCGGCAAAGGCGATGCGGTGCAGCGGGGTCTGTACCTGCAGTCCGTCGGCTGCAAGCCATCCCGGCACGGCGGGCAGGGCCGGCAGCTGCTCTGCGCTGGCAAACGGCGCCAGGCCGGGTATGGTAAAGCGGCCGGTTTGCCCGCACCGCACAATGGGGCCGGCCGCGTCCGGGATAAAGACCGGTGCCCGGCGGGCAAATTTTAGGCTGTTGAACCACATCTTTCCGCTGCCCTGCAGTTCTTCCAGCGCAAGGGCGGCTTCGGTGTAGTCGTTCATGGCGTTCTCATAGACCGGATGGATGTGGCTGCCCGGCAAAATGTCGTGGAACTGGTTGACCAGCACTTTTTTGTAGATCGCACGCAGCGCATCGGCGCTGCTCGATCCGCCGGCTGCCGTGCGCAGCACATCGCAGATTTCGGCGTCGCGCAGGGCAAATTCCAGCGCGCGGTTGGCGCGTTTGAGCGCCGCCTTGGTGGTAAAGGTGCCGCGGTGCATCTCCAGGTACAATTCGCCGTCCCATGTGGCCAGGTTTTGGTTGCCGTCAAAATTTTTGTGCAAAAACTCGGCGGCGCCCAGATGTTCGGTTTTGGGCATGACCGAGAGCTTGTCAAAGCGATGCATCAATTCGATCATCTCTTCGGTCACACCGGAACCGCCGTCGCCATAGCCGAACATCGAAAGCGTCTGCCCGCCGGTTTCCTTGTCCTGATAGGCCTCCCAGTTTTCCTGGATCTGGCTGGGCATGTTCCAGGTGATAAAATGGGTGGGCGGTACGCAGGCGCAGATCTGCGACCCGTCGATCCCCCGCCAGATAAAGTTGTTGTGCGGAAAGCGGTTGGTATCGTTCCAGGTCGACATTTTGTTGGAGACAAAATACCGCACGCCCGCCTTGACCATGATCTGCGGCAGGATCCAGCTGTTGCCGAATACGTCGGGCAGCCAGACATTGTCAACGGTGCGGCCAAATGTGCGGCGGTAATACTGCTGCCCGTACAGCAGCTGGCGCACCAGGCTTTCGGCGGCGGGAAGGTTGCAGTCCGGCTCCACATACATGGCGCCGACCGGTTCAAAATTGCCGGCCTTGACCTTTTGCAGCAGCTCGGCAAAAAGATCGGGGTAATATTTCTCCAGCAGTTCGTAGGTATAGGCCTGGGTGTGTGCGTACTTGAAATCCGGGTAGCGGTCCATCAGCCGCAGCTGGATCAAAATGGTGCGGGCGTTTTTGTGCACGGTATGGATGCGCCGCCAGTAATATGCCAGGTCCAGGTGGGAATGCCCGACAAGCGCAACATTGCCGCTGCCCTTGAAATCGTCGTTGGCGTAGATCGTGCGGTCAATATACCGTGTATCACGTGGTGGTCCAGGTGACCAACACCCAGGATGGCGGCCTGTCTTACCAGGTGTTTGCCTGGACGGACGAGGACAGCGAGGACAAGGCACAGGAGCTTGCGTTCCTGAACACCTACGCGCCGCCCACGCCGGCACCCACGGACGAGCACCCGGACATTGCCGAGGGCATCGAAAACGGCACCTGGGGCGGCACGCCCACGCCGAAACCGGTCTCCACCCTGCCGCAGACCAGCGACGCTTTGCCGCTGACCGCGCTGGTGGTGGTGCTGGTGCTGGCTGCCGCGGCCATCGTGGTGCTGGTGGTGCTGCGCGTGCGGAAAAACAAGCAGGACAGCCAGCAATAATACCGTTCCCAAATTGAAAACTGCCCGCCAGCCATTCGCAGGAATGGCTGGCGGGCAGTTGCAGCATGTCGAGAAATTTGACACGCTGCAAAGGAGGCCACAGCCGTGCACTGCGCCCGCAGGCGCGTTTCGGAGGCCAGTCGGGCCGCAGCCCCGGCTTTTAGGCCGGGGATTGTCCGCCGACGGCGACGGATTTTAACTTTTTCGACAGTCTGGAACATATGAATGTTCATTTATTGTTATTGCAAAGACGACACACCAAGATGAATCGACCTTCAAAAGAAGCTGCTTGGACTTCCTTGGAAGGTCGATTTTTGTGCATCTTTTGGGTGCGGGCTATTTTGAAACGGCCCTGAATTTCCACAAAGGCATGGAAAGCGGCGTAGAACAAAAACAGGCACGCTGCAGAGGCGAAAAATGTTCGGACTGCTTCACGTCTGGAGCTGCTTTTCCAGCATGATCTGCAAAATCACCTGATCGGTGATCTGCATCCCCTGGTTTCCCAGACGGCCCAGGTTTTTCAGGGTGTCCTCGACGCAAGGGGAAACGATGCCGTCCTGGCCGCTGACATGGATTCCATTCAAAGCAAGCATGGCTGCCTGTATGGCCGCCTGGATACCGGTTGCAATCTTCAGGGAACAGCTGCTTTTGGCGCCGTCGCAGATCAGCCCCGCCACGTTGCCGACGACATTTTGAACCGCATGGCAGGCGTCGCGCAGCGAGCCGCCATACAGGTACACCGCTGCGCAGGCAACCCCCACTGCGGCTGCATTGGCGGCGCCGCACAGTGCTGACAGGCGGCCGGTATATTGCTTTACCTCGATTGCCACTAGCTGGCACAGGGCAACAGCGCGCAGCGTATGGGCCTGATCCGCGTTCCGATGCCGAGCCAGGGCCACCACTGGCAGAATTGTGGCGATCCCCTGGTTCCCGCTTCCGGTTACTGTCATGACGGGGAGCTGGCAGCCAGCCATACGGGCATCTGCTGCCGCTGCCGCCAGTGCTGCAACGGAAAAGAACGGGGCAGTGCAGCCGGTGCTTTTCTGCCGCTCCAGCAGTTGGCGTCCCAGTTGGAGTCCGTAAGGCTTGCGAAACCCCTCTTCCGCAACGCGGAGGTTCATATCGATCCCAGCCTGCAAAAATTCCAGTTCCTGCGTGGGAACATCCTGAATAAAGCTCCAGATTTGTTCCAATGTCAGCATAGGTCGATCCTGACATTCCGTTTCCGACTCGGCTTTTGCCGACGAAACAAGAACCCCATTTTTCCACCGCTCCGCTATATGCGTGTGCTGATCGCAGATCACAACGGACCCTTCGTTTTCACTGTCCGCGGCAACGGCGCGGATGTACAACTTTTTGTCAGTGTCCGCCAGCTTTATCTGGACAAGGCCTTTTTCCAGCAGGCGGCGGGCCTTTTTCTCGTCTTCCGGTGTGACATCCCGGAGCACTTCCAGGCCATAAGCGGGGGTTCCGGCCACCCATGCCAGGGCTGCGGCAATCTGCCCGCCGATAAGCGTGCTTCCGGGGATACCCACGCCCATTGCGTTTTTCAAAATATTGGGGCTGACATACAGCGTCAAGGTGTCGCACCTGCCGTCAAGCAGTTCCACGGCCAAAGCGGATGCATAAGCAATCGCCATTGGCTCCGTACAGCCAAGAGAGGGAACATTTTCCCGCATCAGCAGCTCCTTCAATTTTCTGTTGTCCATTTACTCTGCTCCTTTGTTGACGGGCATTTCCGCTCTACAACAAAGATAGCAGATTTTTTTTTGCCCGTCTGCCGCAAAAACTGCGGAAAAAATGCAAAAACGCACATAGCGGGCAGCGGAGAAAAGCCCGATGTAAAAGGTGCGGCGGTGCGGTTTAGTGCTCCTGCTTTTTGTGCGTCATTTTGATCCGCCACTGCCCGGGGGTGGTCCCATACTGCTTTTTGAATTGACGGGTAAAACTTGTGGGAGTGGCAAATCCGGCCTGGTTTCCAATGTCGAGCACCGAGTGGTCTGTATACAACAGCATCCCGCAGGCGGCTTCCAGGCGGATGCTCTGCAAATATTTCAGCGGAGAACAGTTCATAATATCCTGAAACAGCCGGCGAAGATGTGTGGTGCTGATGTGGCACAGCTGAGCTAGCTGCGGTACTGTGACGGGGTCCATATAATGCATGCTGATCCATTCAATGGCGGGCGTGATCAGCTGCAGGCTGGCGGGCAGTATTTCGGATTCCTGCCGGGAAGGTTCTTCCGCCATACGCATGACCACTTGAATCAAAGCTTCGGTCAGGGCGCATACAACCTCTTTATACTGTGGCTGATGGTTTTCCAACTCAAAAATGATGCTTTGTACGATCCGGACTGCCTGGGGAGACTGGATCGAGGACAAAATGCAGGGAAGCCGGACCTTGCCGTACAAAATGGAAGTAAGCATTTTGGAATTTGAGGGGCTGACATGACGATTCAGCAGGCCGATTGGATCCAGGTACAGCCACTTCCAGCGGCTGATCACATTGATCTGGCTGGCACAGAAGTGCAGCGATTTGGGAGGAATTAAGGAGATGCAGTCTTTACGGTAGGGGTATAAACTGCCATCCACCAGATAATACCCCTTGCCAGATTCACAATAGCCGATCTGCAGACAATTATGGAAATGGACCATCGTGATTGCCTGGAAGGAAGAATACCATTTATCTTCCCGCATCAGAGTAACGGGAAATTCCGGCGGCAGGTCCAGCCGGCAGAACTTCACTTCCTTGGGAGGAAGCACAGATGGTTGTTTTTGCATGTATTGTGCTCCTTTTCGTGTTCGTTTCTTGTGTTGTGTTCATTATAATAAAATTGCAACAACATAGCAAGGCATTTCCGACGCTCAAATTTTATCGATTTGCCATTATTTAGCGGTGCCCTTTTGCCGATGCGCCTGCCGCCTCTTCAGGCAGGGCTGCAAGCAGGGGACTGGGGCATCTAAAAAATGGAAATATGGATGTTTTTGCATCCTGCAAATTTGTTCCTTCCGGGCGGTTGATCTTGCTGTCAGGACAGCCGCCGGATTCAAAATTCACAAAAAAGGAGGAAGTATTATGAAAAAAGCCAAACGACATCTGGTACCTGTGGTGGCGGTCACGCTCAGTGCGGCAGCACTTTTTGGCGGCTGCACCGCCGGCGTGTCATCCGACGGGGGCTCTGCGGAGAGCAGCACCGGTTCGGAACCGTCGTCCACTGCCGAGGAGGCCGCATCGTATCCGGACGGCAAGATGACATTCTGGACCTACGGCATGCCGGAATACATGAAGCGGTATTTCGACGGGTACGCCCAGCGCGAGGACAGCGGCGCCCAGGGCGTGGAGATCGAGATGGTCAACTATTCCGGCGAGGCGGAAGTACGCCAGCAGGTGATGATGACGCTGACGTCCGGTTCCACCGCAGATCTGCCCACGGCGATCTCGACCTTCCCGGTCAGCATGCAGGTCCTGGCCGAGAACGGCATCTTGAAAGATCTGACCGAGTATGTGGAGCCGTATCTGGACGAGTTTATCGACGGGGCGTTCGACCAGGCCACCTACAACGGGCGGATCTACGGCATCCCCTATGCGCTGCAGCCCAAGATGCTGTTTTACAACAATGACATCTTTGAGGAGTACGGCATCGACCCCGAACGCATGTCGACGATGGAAGGCTACCTTGCCGTCGGCGAGGAACTGAAGGAAAAGAGCAACGGCGAAGTGTACCTTTCCTACGTCGATCCCGGGGACTATACCTGGCGATACTGGTTCCGGCGCGGCCTGATGCCGCAGGCAAATGGCAAGATCTGGAGCGATGACGGTGCCAGCGTGGTGTTCGATACCGACCCCGGCACGCGCCTGGCGTTTGAGACCTTCCAGACAATGTTTGAAGGCGACATGCTTTATAACGCGGCGACCTTCCAGCCCGCCCAGTACGAGGCCGCCCGCGAAGGAAAGATCGCGACTTTCTATCTGGAATCCTTCTGGGATTCTTACCTGCGCAGCAACCTGGCGGATATGAGCGGTTCCTGGCGGTGCATGCCTGCCCCGGTGTTCGAGGAGGTGGGGACCGCGGGCGCGCAGGCGATCGGCATGTACTGTGTGATCGACAAGCCGGACGACCCCTATACGGAACTGTTCATCGACATGATGCTGGACTTCAACCTGAATGTGGAGGCCCGCAACGCATGGTCGGACGAGATGATCGCCGAGGACCTGCCCACGGAGCATCCCATTACCGAAACGCTGCTGGCGGACCCGTATTGGAGCCAGCCGTCGGATTACTACGGCGGTCAAAGCTACAAGCAGATGGTGACTAAATCGTATGAGAACCAGTCTCCCAACCTGCCTGTGACTGAAAACGACGCCGAAGCGGATACCATCATCTCGGCAGAACTGGAAAAATATGTGGCGGGCGCCCAGGATATGGAGACGACGATCACCAACATCGGCGAGCAGCTCCGGCAGAAATTGAACATGCCGTAACGTCACGCCCCTGATCGGACTGCAAACACGGCGGCTGGCCGGCAGCCGGGTCCCCCGCGGCAGACTGTGGAAGATCCGTGCTGCCGGCAGGCGCTGTAAGGAGACAGTAAATGAAAAAACCGGGATTTCTTGCACGTTTTCGAAGCGCGGGCTACCGCCGGAGCGAGGTGGTATACGGGTATCTGTTCATTGCGCCGTTCTATCTGCTGTTCCTGGTATTCCAGCTGTATCCCATGCTCTGGTCGCTGGTCCTGAGCTTTTATGAATGGAACGGGATCGGCCCGCAGACCTTTGTGGGGCTGCAGAATTATGCGGCTGTTTTGCGCGATCCCATGTTCTGGGACGCCATGGTCAATACCTTCTGGTACCTGGCGGTCAACCTGGTCTTTATTTTGCCGCTGTCCGTTTTACTGGGGCAGCTGCTGTGCGCAAAGGGCCTGCGCGGCCGCCGGGCCCACAAAACGATCCAGATGCTGCCCTATATCACAAGCACGGCGGCGGCAGGCATTATCTTTGGGATGCTGTTTGACGTGAACATCGGCGTGGTCAATGACATGCTGCAGGCCCTTGGGCTGCCGGCCATCCCCTGGCTGACCAGCATCGAGTGGTCCAAAGTTCCCGTCATGGTCCTTTCGATCTGGCGGAATACGCCCTGGTATATGCTCATTGTTATGAGCGCCATGCTGGGGGTGGACGCCAATCTGTATGAGGCTGCCCGGATCGACGGGGCAAATGCGTTTCAGCGCATGGTTTATATCACGCTGCCGGCAGTACGCCCCACGCTTTTCTTCAACCTGATCAATTTGACAATTGATTCGGCGCGTATTTTTACCGAACCGTATATCCTGACTTCCGGCGGACCCGGGACCTCCAGCCTGTCCGTTGTGCAGTATCTGTACGAAAGCGGCTTCACCTCGTTCCAACTGGGATATGCCTCTGCCATCGGCTATGTCCTTACCCTTGTGCTGCTGGCGGTCTCGATCCTGTATTTTATGGAATTGCGCCGCCAGAATAAGGAGGATCAACATGGACCGAATTAAGAAACGCGGCGTCCGGATCCTGCTGAACGCCATCATGATTTTTTTCTCGGCTGTGGCATTGTTTCCGCTGTGCTGGGTGATCTTGATCGCTTTCCAGCCGACGGAAGGCGGCGTGAGCTTTGTGCTGTCGGACATTTTGGCCAAACAGCCTACGCTGGATAACTTTTTCAAGGTCAGTGAGCTGATCCCGCTGGCACAGAACTTTGCCAACAGTGTGCTGGTATCCGTCATCGGTACGATCTTGACCGTGTTTTTCTGCGCCCTGGCCGGCTATGCCTTTGCAAAATTCCGTTTTCCGGGCAGAGACGGGCTGTTTTTCCTGCTGATGCTGACCATGATCATCCCACCGGAGGTCTGTATCGTCCCACTTTTTGTAGTGATGCGGCGTCTGGGATGGATCAACAGTATGCTCTCGCTGATCATTCCGCGGGCGGCCACCGCGGTGGGGATCTTTTATATGCGTCAGTATATCGGTGCGTTCCCGACAGACATCCTGGAACAGGCCCGGATCGACGGATGCAGGGAATTCGGCATTTTTTGCCGCGTGGTCGTGCCGGGCATTACGCCTGCCCTGGCGTCCTGGGGCGCGATCTCTCTGATCGCCCGCTGGAACGATTTCCTGCTGCCGATGGTTTTCCTGCGGGACCCGGAAAAACAGACGCTGATGGTGGCGATCTCGCAGCTGCCGGTCAGCGATGGACTGTCCACACCGTGGCCGGTGGTCATGGCGGGAATCGCCATTGCGACGGTGCCGCTGCTGGTGGCCTTTGTGATTTTGCAGAAATATGACATTGCGGACCTGATGGCAGGCTCCACCAAAGGATAAACGCCGGCTGTCCCCTCCGTTCCCCCAAATTGGTATACGCCATTTTCCCAAACACACAGGAGGTTTTTTATGGAACTTCGTCAAGTAATGTTCGGCGCCCCGACCCCGGACGCCCCCTACTACTTTTTAAAGCTCCGGCTGGAGAACGCCCCCGCCGAAGAACTGGAGGTGACCGAGGTCCGTGTAAACGGGACCCGAAACCGCGACTTTACCGCCGTTTGCGACGGGAAAAAACAGGTGCCCGCCCGGTTTTGGGCCGACGCCGGCTGCCGGGAACTCTATCTTCGCCTGGACTGGGCCTGCGGGGATGCCTTTGAAGTGGAAGCGGACCTGAAGAACGCCGCGGGCGGCATGACCACCCTGCGGGGCGTTTTTACCGCCGATGCGGACAATGGCTATTGGAACAAAAACTGGCGCTATTACGCCAGCCATGTACTGAAAGAGACCTCCGGCCATGCCCGCGTGCAGGAACCGGTACATATCGTGCTGGGCCTGTACAAGGACCGCATCCGGGACCCGGAGGCGGAGATCCGCGTGGTGGAGATTGACCCTGAGACCGGGGCGGGGCAGGAGATCCGCAGCCAGGTGTACTCCACCACCAGCTGGGACAAGTGGCAGAACATCAACTGCCAGCCGACCACGACGGTGCAGGTCGCTTTCCTGGCGGATGTGCCCGCCAACGGGCAGAAGGTCTTTCTGATCTTCTACGGCAACCCGTCCGCGCAAAAACCGGAATACCCCACCGACCTGCGCCTGTCGGGGGAAGGGTACGGCCTGACGATCGAAAACGCCTACTATACCGTCAATCTCCACAAGGAGAGCGGTTCCATTGACGAGATCATCCCCAAAAACCGGCCGGAGCTGGTCTACTGCCACCATCTGGAGACCAACGGCGCCCTGCAGTGGAACCCCGGCATTTACGCGCCGCCCAAAACCTGGATGCACGCTTCGGACTGGGTCTATCCCAGCGACTTTACGGTGATCGCCGGACCGGTCTTTATCATGATCAAGCGGTTCAACCCCATTGCCGATTATGAGGAGGTGGACTGTTCCCTGACGTACATCTTTTACAGCAACGGTCCGGCCATCTCCATCGAGAGCAACATTGATGTGACCAGGGACCTGGACGTTGTGGCGCTGCGCAACGGCTCTGTGGTCCTGAACAAGGAGACCACCGGGGACTTTGCCTGGATGGATGTGGACCACCGGCTGAAAAACGTCCATATCATGGACCTGCCGCGCCATCCGGTCAAGGGCATGGTGTTTGACGCGCGCACCCCGTGGTTCGCGTTCTACAACCGGGAACAGGGCAACGCCCTGGGCGTGCTGAACCTGGAATTCTCCGGCGTGCGCCGTTCCGGCGGGCTGCTGGAGAGCGAGCCTTACTACTACCTGCACTGGGGGCCGTGGTTCTATGTCTCCCGCCCCATCATCTACACCTTTACCTCCAACAATCCACAGCGCGTGATGCATATGACGTCGGGCACCAGCTTCTACGAGCGCTATCAGCTGATGCCTTTTGAGGTGAAAAAGCAGGGGGAGGAATACGGCGATTTCTCGGCGCTGGCCGACGCTTATGCCTGTGCCAGCGAGCCGCTTTCCAAGACCGCAGCCAAGTTCGATACCGACGCCCGCGTGCCCGATGAATGGGTGCCCCCGATCCTGGTCAGCCATTTTGAAGAGATGGTGGACTGAGCAAGCGACTGCCTAAAGGAGGGATCCACGTGAACGCAAGACAGCGATTTGAACAGTTCCTGCGCGGCGAACCGTATACCGACGGCGTCCCGGCCGCATTTTTCCAACATTTCCGCCCGGACCAGCGGCATGGCCGGGCCGCGCTGGACGCGCAGATGGCGTTTGCCAAAGCCACCGGGATGGACATGATCAAGATCATGTTCGACGACATCTATCCCAAGATCCATGGCATCCAACAGGCCTCCGACTGGGACCGGTTGCCGGTGTTCTCCCCGGATGACCCGGTGTTCACCAGCCAGATCGAGCTGGCACAGCGGGTGGTGGAGGCTGCCGGCGACAGTACGCCGGTGTTTCAGACGATTTTTTCTCCCTTCGTTTCGGCCGGGTGTGCCGTAAGCCCCATCGAACGGTGGGATGAGATCGTGACGCCCCATTTCTGCCAGGACCCCAGGGCAATGTCCCGCGCCTTGACCAACGTCGCGGAGACGCTGGGAGAATTTGCCCGGAGGATATCAAACACTGGGATCGACGGCTTTTATGTCTCGCTGCAAGGGGGCGAGTTTACGCGCTACCCGCAGGAGTTCTTCCTGCAGTGGTTCAAGCCGTTGGACCTGATGCTGCTGAAGGCGCTGCGGGAGACCGGAAAGCTGGTGTTCCTTCATATCTGCGGAACCGGTATGCGGCTGCAGGACTATTTCGACTATCCCGGCGACATCGTCAATCTGGCGGTGCACGGCAACGGCATCTCGCTGGCAGAAGCGCAAAAAGCCTTTGCGCGCCCCGTCATGGGAGGGCTGGACAACAACGGCCAAATCGTGACAGGGACCCGCGCCGAGATCCAGGCGGAAGTTGCCGGGACCCTGCAGTCCGCCCCGGCGGGAATTATGCTTGGCGCAGACTGCACCATCCCGGCCGCAGTCCCCGTGGAGCACTTGGCCTGGGCGGTTGAGGCGGCCCATGCGTTTCGGAAGGGGTGACGCGGATGGACGGGATGGTAACGCAGTACCGGCAAAAGATCTGTGACCTGCTGCAAAGCATCGAGCAGACCCAGGCGGAAGCGATCTCCCGGGCGGCAGAACTCCTATGTGAGGCGATCCGGCAGGGCCGGCGCATCCATGTGCTGGGAACCGGCGCGCACTCACAGCTTGCGGTGGAGGAGGTACTGTGGCGGGCGGGGTGCCTTGCGGCCTGGAACCCGATCCTGGACCCGGGCACCAGCCTTCTTCACGGCGCCAAGCGCAGCGTCAATTTTGAGCGCATGCCGGGCTATGGCATCCGCGTTCTGGACGCCAACCAGGTCGGGCAGACACAGGGGGAGGTGTTGATCCTTGTCAACGCATACGGCATCGACCCCATGTCGCTGGACGTTGCGCTGGAATGCCGCCGCCGCGGCGTGTATACGATCGGCGTTACCTCGCCGGCTTATGGCAGGGCGGTTCCGGCGGACAGCCCGCTGCGGCATCCCGGCGGGCGCAGCCTTTACCAGGAAGTGGACTTGCTGATCGACAGCCGGGTCCCCCTGGGCGACGCCGTGCTGGAGATCCCCGGGTTTGGCCAGCCGGTCGCCTCGGCGTCTACCATCTGCAACTGCTTTGTGATGAACGCGCTGGTGGCCGAAACGGTCCGGCACCTGGTCGAGGCAGGAGAGGAACCGCCAGTATTTATGAGCGCGAACCTGCCCGAAGGCGATGCCTGGAACGCGCGCTGGGAACAAAAATATGGTCCCGCTACCAGATACATGCTCTAAAACAGCCATTTTCTTCCTTTTTATTCACAGCAAAGCGGCAAGGGCCGCCCCGTTTGCCCACGGGGCGGCCCTTGCCGCTTTGCTGCGTTTTCCACGGGTCTCATTGCTTTAGCAGTTTTTCGGCTTTGCGCTTGGGCACTTTTGGTTTATCAGATACATCCTAAGAAGGAAAGAGCAAACGAATATGAAATTGAGAAAACGAATCCCGCTTGTGGCTACGCCATCTGGTGGCGTTGGACACGCGGCCAGAAGGACGAACACCACGGCTGCCGGCAGGACAGAGCCAGCCTTGGCCGCGACAAAGGTGCTCTGCCCGCCGGTGCAGGTCAGTTCCGGCTGGACGAGCGGGCGGTCCCAATCTCGGCAAGCAGTGTCTGAATCTGCGTCCGTGTGGGAAATGGCCAAGAGGGGGCGCCGCAGTGTTGGCATCGAGCTATTTCTATCCACGTCCCCCGTATGGGGGACGACCGGAGGACGGTGCACCGGTGGCTGTCATTGACGAAATTTCTATCCATGTCCCCCGTATGGGGGGACGACCCGCAACGCCGTGCGGTATCTTATCCAGCTTGTATTTCTATCCACGTCCCCCGTATGGGGGACGACCCAGCACTTTCCGGCAGTATTTGAGCCGCTGCCCAAATTTCTATCCACGTCCCCCGTATGGGGGACGACCATCCTGTTTCGGCATCGTCCCCATCTCCCTCACTATTTCTATCCACGTCCCCCGTATGGGGGACGACGTCGGGCAGTTGTCCACATCTTCGCCCATGTCGATTTCTATCCACGTCCCCCGTATGGGGGACGACGCTGCTTAACAGCGATATCTACGCGCAATACGATATTTCTATCCACGTCCCCCGTATGGGGGACGACGGACCTGCCCCGCTTCCTCAACGCCAGCGACAGGGAATTTCTATCCACGTCCCCCGTATGGGGGACGACGAGGAGGTCAGCAGCCAGATCGACGACCTGGCTATTTCTATCCACGTCCCCCGTATGGGGGACGACCTGGCCAGGGCTTCACGGTCGGCAAGGTAAGCGTATTTCTATCCACGTCCCCCGTATGGGGGACGACCATTGGGGTTCCTCCTTTGCTCAAAACGGGATGTCGATTTCTATCCACGTCCCCCGTATGGGGGACGACGGCAAATACCCCAAAACCAAAGTGATATAAGCGATATTTCTATCCACGTCCCCCGTATGGGGGACGACGGGTATGGGTGTCTCTCGATGATGGTAGCGCTACGATTTCTATCCACGTCCCCCGTATGGGGGACGACCAGCAAAAACGGATTCGCGACGATAGTCTCGCAAGCAATTTCTATCCACGTCCCCCGTATGGGGGACGACTGCAAACCAACAGTAGATTGAGCGCCGGAAGCAATTTCTATCCACGTCCCCCGTATGGGGGACGACAACGATAACACGGCTATCAATGCCGTTGCGGCGGATTTCTATCCACGTCCCCCGTATGGGGGACGACCACACGCCCGGCCCATTATTTATAAGGTGGTGATCATTTCTATCCACGTCCCCCGTATGGGGGACGACGCTGCTTAACAGCGATATCTACGCGCAATACGATATTTCTATCCACGTCCCCCGTATGGGGGACGACGCTGCTTAACAGCGATATCTACGCGCAATACGATATTTCTATCCACGTCCCCCGTATGGGGGACGACCTCTTATGTGTCTAGTATCTTTATGACCATTTGATTTCTATCCACGTCCCCCGTATGGGGGACGACAGGCGAGCTGCTTATGCTACAGCCAACCTATTCCGATTTCTATCCACGTCCCCCGTATGGGGGACGACGGCCGTCGCCCAGGTTGAGAGAGACCTTGCCGAGACCATTTCTATCCACGTCCCCCGTATGGGGGACGACCGGAGTACCAATACTGTGCACTCTACCGGCACAGAGATTTCTATCCACGTCCCCCGTATGGGGGACGACCAGGGGCAGCAGATCACCCAGCAGGGGCAGCAGATCATTTCTATCCACGTCCCCCGTATGGGGGACGACTTCGTCCAGGATGATCCGCTCCGTAGTGTCACTCATTTCTATCCACGTCCCCCGTATGGGGGACGACTTGGTGCTTTTATGCGTTTTCTTTATACTCTTTTTATTTCTATCCACGTCCCCCGTATGGGGGACGACAAATCGTGGCGAATCAGGTGAGTTTCTGCGGTGAATTTCTATCCACGTCCCCCGTATGGGGGACGACCCAGCAGCGTGCGTACTACGAAGCCAATCGTGAATTTCTATCCACGTCCCCCGTATGGGGGACGACCATTTACGTCACTGCAAAAATGCAGCGAATAGCATTTCTATCCACGTCCCCCGTATGGGGGACGACCTGGCGCGGATGCCGGCCGCGTGCAGCCAGGCGAATTTCTATCCACGTCCTCCGTATGGGGGACGACGGTACAAGCACTGGCGTTGTTCCGTCTGCGGTGACATTTCTATCCACGTCCCCCGTATGGGGGACGAC
>ERZ1643249.2424-NODE-2424-length-17420-cov-5.107573_pt1 | contig 17420 bp, 21 predicted proteins | sample MGYA00579263_ERZ1643249 | MGnify/ENA primary metagenome ERZ1643249 (study PRJEB29033, sample SAMEA4952264) | chicken gut metagenome | biome: Broiler Chicken; feature: Gastrointestinal Tract; material: Caecum | place: Ireland | collected 2018 | study: Broiler... | reverse complement strand
AATTATATCATTTATTCTTAAAATAAAAAAGATGGGAATACCTATTTAGATATTCCCAATAAAAAACTAGGCTTAAAGCCTAGTAAATTAATCAATTTGGTAGCGAGGGAGGGACTCGAACCCCCAACATTTCGGGTATGAACCGAACTATCTAGCCAGTTGATATACCTCGCCATTGACAATAACTATATTACCATAAGTTGGCTAGAGAGTCAAGTGTTTTTCGCTATTTTTACTGCCCGATAGGTTGGGGTGAAAGTAAATGTAAAAGTATTGTTAATTGACATATATTGACAAAAAAATAATATAATATAGAAAAATGTTTTTTTTAGGAAAAAATCAGAGGAAAAATAAAATTGCCAAAAAAAATTTTAAAAAAAGCTAAAAAAAAACATTGCATATTTTTATATCTTTGTTATAATGGATTTGAGGGTAGAGAAAATGAAAGAAAATGGAGTGTTAGAAAATTTAGTTGTTGTCAAGCGTAGTGGTCAAAGAGTAACTTTCAACAGCGTCAAGATAGCTATAGCAATAAAACAGGCCTTTGATAGTGTTGATGAAGAAGCTAATAATGAGCATAAAATAAACAAAGTATATAATCAAGTACTGGATTATATCGTATCTGTTTATGAAACAAGAAAGACCATTAATGTTGAAGACATTCAAGACATAATAGAAAATACCCTTAAGAAATGTGGATACAACGAGGTATATCAAAGATTTAATGAATATCGTTTGCAAAGAGCGGCATCCCGTGAGGCGTTCTCCGTAAAAGAACAGCATAAATTTGTTAAAGCTGTTGAGAAAATTGGGTTAAATGCTAAAAATTATCAAGAGAATAAACCGATTGATTTGATGCTTAATTTTGGTAAAACAGTTTCCCAAGAATTTGCTAGAGCTTATTTACTAGAATCAAAATATAACAGAGCTCATGCTGAAGGGCGAATATATATTGAAGATATTAAATCTTATGCTCTAAAAACTACATCTTCAGCAATAATTGATTTAAGTTTTATTAGAAATACCGATATAGCGGCAACAACATTAAAAATAATTTATGCAATTAATAACTTTAAAGAAGAGCAGTATGGGGAACAAACAATCATGGATCTAGATATTATTTATAAGGATATTATGATTTATGAATTTAATCAAAAATTTATAAGTAATTTAGAAATGTTTTTTAAAGTTTGTGGATTGTTAGAATTTATCGATATTGCTTCTTTGCAAACAAAAATTAGTAATGAAAAAACAATGAAATTAGATGTTGATAATTATATGGATTTTCTAAAAAGTGAAAGAAGTAGAGAAATATTTAATGAAGTATATGATATTACAATAGAAAATATTTTAAAAAGTTTAGAAGAGAGCATTACGGAATTATTAACATACTTTAATGAAAAAACATATAAGATTGCTAGTAATAAAGTAAATATTAGTTTAAGTTCTAGTGATTGTTATGAATCTAATATATTTAAAGAAATATATTTTCAAGTATTAAATAAAATAAAAAATAAAAATATTACAACTATTTGTAAAGTAGGAGATTTTAATTATTTAATTGATGAATTATATAATAGGTTAGATATAATAGTGTTGTTCTTAAATAATAATATTTATACAGATACGATAGATACTTTGAGTAATTCTTTACTTATCAACAAAAATATTAATGGTGAAGATACAGCTCGAGGTAAAATTAAATTATCAACTGTAACCATTAATCTAGCTAGACTTGGTCTTAAATATAAAATAGATGATATTGCATCTTTTTATGAAGAATTAGATGACTTACTCGAACTTAGTAAGAGTGCTTTAGTTCAAAGATATGAATTACAAGCTAGTCTTTATAAAGAAAATTATAACTATATTTTAAATAATAATATATTATATGATACATGGAAACTAGAAGATAAAAAAAGAGTTCGAAAAGTACTAAGGAATGGTACTTTGAACATTAGTTTTTCGGGGTTAATGGAAGCTTGTATATCACTACTTAATGATACTAATGAAAAAAAGATATTAGATTTAGGATTAGATATAGTTAAATTCATGAATGAACGAATAGAAAAATATACCAATGATTTAAAATTGAATTTTGTTTTAAGTGAAGAGAGTAATAATCAGGTAAATAAACATTTACTTACTTTAGATAAAACAATGTATGGTAATTTAGATATTTTAAAAAAAGATAGTTATGGTAGTATTAGTAATTATATTAATAAACTAGATGAAACTCAAAAATATAAATATTTTGCTAAATATCAAAGTATTTGTTCATATAACCTAGTTATTAACACAAATAAAAATAAAGCAAAAATAGAAGAAGAACTAAAAAAGGCGAGTAGTGCCAAAATAAAAGTTATGAGGTTAAATGTATGAATATTGCAGGAGTCCAAAAAGTAACTTTACTAGATTATCCAGGGAAAGTTGCTTGTGAGATATTTACTCAAGGGTGTAACTTTGAATGTCCCTTTTGTCAAAATTCTAGTTTAATACCAATAACTAATACTGGAGAATTTAGTGAAGAAGAAATATTTGAATATCTAAATTTAAGAAAGAATATTTTAGATGGTGTTGTAATCACTGGAGGAGAGCCAACAGTTCAAAAAGATCTTAAAGGTTTTATCAAAAAAATAAAAGATTTAGGTTTGCTTGTAAAACTTGATACTAATGGAGGAAATCCTAAAGTGCTTCAAGAATTAATTGATGAAGAGTTAGTTGATTATGTTGCCATGGATATTAAAAATATTTTTAATAAATATAACATTACAGCTGGTAAAAAGATAAATTTAGATAATATAAAGAAAAGTATAGAAATATTAAAAGCAAGTAAAATAGATTATGAGTTTCGGACAACTATTATTAAAGAGATGCATAGTTTAGATGATATCATAAGTATTTGTAAGCTTGTGGGTAATGCCAAATACTACTTGCAAAACTTTGAAGATAGTGAGAATGTGATAGATCATAGTTTACATGGCTTTAGTCGTGAGGAACTATTATTTATAGATAAATATTTGAAAGATTTGTTTCCTAATGTGGAAATTCGAGCTTTATCGTGAAAATGGAGGAGGATGAATATGTATAAAGTTAGAAAAAGAGAAGGAAAAATTGTCAGCTTTGATATTAACAAAATAGATAGTGCTATTAAAAAAGCATTTGATTCAGTAGATAGGAAATATGATGATAATGTCATTGATTTTCTAGCTCTAAAGGTTACAGCAGATTTTGAACCAAAACTAAAAAACAACATTGTATCTGTTGAAGATATCCAAGATAGTGTTGAAGCAGTTTTAAGTGCTGCCGGATATGGCGATGTTGCTAAAAGTTATATTTTATATCGTAAGCAACATGAAAAAATGCGTAATATGAAATCAACATTACTTGATTATAAAGATGTTGTTAATAGCTATATTAATGTTACTGATTGGCGCGTTAAAGAAAATTCAACAGTTACTTATTCTGTCGGAGGTTTAATCTTAAGCAATAGTGGAGCAATTACTGCAAATTACTGGTTAAGTGAAGTATATGATGAAGAAATAGCTAATGCTCATAGAAGTGGGGCAATTCACTTACATGATTTATCAATGCTTACAGGTTATTGTGCTGGTTGGAGTTTAAAACAACTTATTCAAGAAGGCCTTGGTGGTGTTCCAGGAAAAATTACTTCATCACCTGCTAAACACTTATCAACATTATGTAATCAAATGGTTAATTTCTTAGGTATTATGCAAAATGAATGGGCGGGTGCTCAAGCATTCTCATCATTTGATACTTACCTTGCACCATTTGTTAAAATTGATAACCTAGATTATTATGAAGTAAAACAATGTGTTCAATCATTTATCTATGGTGTAAATACTCCTAGTCGTTGGGGTACTCAAGCACCATTTACTAATATTACCCTAGATTGGACAGTTCCAAATGACCTTGCTGAACTTAATTGTATCATCGGCGGCAAAGAAGTAGATTTCAAATATAAAGATTGTCAAAAAGAAATGGATATGGTTAATAAAGCATTTATCGAAGTAATGATTGAAGGAGATGCTAATGGTAGAGGATTCCAATACCCAATTCCAACATATTCTATAACTAAAGATTTTGACTGGAGTGAAACTGAAAATAATAAATTATTATTTGAAATGACTGCTAAATACGGTACACCATATTTCTCAAATTATATTAATAGTGATATGGAACCAAGTGATGTTCGTTCTATGTGTTGTCGTCTTCGTCTAGATTTAAGAGAACTTCGTAAAAAATCTGGTGGTTTCTTTGGTAGTGGTGAATCAACTGGTTCAATCGGTGTTGTAACAATTAACTTACCAAGAATTGCTTACCTTGCTGAAGATGAAAAAGATTTCTATGACAGACTTGAAAAATTAATGAATGTTGCAGCAAGAAGCTTAAAAATAAAGAGAAATGTAATAACTAAATTACTTGATGAAGGATTATATCCTTATACAAAGAGATATCTTGGCTCATTTAATAACCACTTCTCAACAATTGGTTTAATTGGTATGAATGAAGTTGGACTAAATGCTAAATGGTTAAGAGCAGATTTAACTAATGAAAAAACTCAAAAATTTGCTAAAGATGTTCTAAACTTTATGCGAGAAAAATTAAGTGATTATCAAGAAGAATATGGAGATCTATATAACCTTGAAGCAACACCAGCCGAATCAACTACTTATCGTTTTGCAAAACATGATAAAGAATTATATCCAGATATCATAACTGCTAGTGAACCAGATCATACTCCATATTATACCAATAGTTCCCACTTACCAGTAGGATATACTGATGATATCTTTAAAGCTCTAGATATTCAAGATGAACTACAAACACTTTATACATCTGGTACAGTATTCCATGCCTTTTTAGGGGAAAGATTAACTGATTGGAAGGCTGCAGCTAATTTAGTTAGAAAGATTGCTGAAAACTACAAGTTACCTTATTATACATTATCACCAACATATTCAGTATGTGCAACTCATGGTTACATTAATGGTGAAGAATTTACTTGTCCAATTTGTGGTAAAGAAACTGAAGTTTATAGTAGAATCACCGGATACTACAGACCTGTTAAAAACTGGAATGACGGTAAGGCTGAAGAATATAAAAATCGTAAAGTATATGATTTAAATAATTCTCATTTAACTCATGAAGGTTGCTGCAAGTCTCATGATGATTGTAAAAAAAATGAATTAAAAGATGGCATAATGTTATTTACTAGAAAAGATTGTCCAAACTGCAAAGTAGCCAAAGGTTTACTTGATAAGAAAAAAATAAAATATGAAACTATCGATGCCGAAAAAGAAGCAGAATTAAGTAAAGATTTAGGTATTAAACAAGCTCCAACATTAGTTGTAGTTCATGACGGAAAAGCTGAAAAATATTCTAATGTATCTGATATTAAAAAATATTTAGGAAGTAAAGAATGTGTGACTGCATAATTGTCGGCGCAGGTCCAGCAGGCTTAACCGCAGCTATCTATTTGATCCGCGAAAATAAAAAAATAAAAATATTAGAAAAAGAATCTATCGGAGGGAAAATTGCATCATCAGCAAGAGTTGAAAATTACCCAGGATTTAAATCTATCAGTGGGGCAGCTCTTGCTGATAGCCTTTATGAACAAGTAACAAATCTTGGTGGAGTAATCGATATTGAAGAGGTTCAAAGTATCAAAAATGGTAAAATCAAAGAAGTTGTTACTGATGAAGGAGTTTATGAAACTAAATCAATAATTATTGCAACAGGAACCCACTATAATACTCTAAATTTAGATATGGAAGAAAAATATTTAGGTAATGGAATATCCTTTTGTACAGTTTGTGATGGCGCATTTTACAAAGATAAAGTTGTTGCAGTAGTAGGGGGAGCCAATACAGCTATCATTAATGCGATATATTTAAGTAGTATTGCAAAAGTCGTTTATTTAATAGTTCGTTCGGATACCCTAAAAGGTGAAGCATCAGTAATTGATGAATTATTAGAAAAAGAAAATATTAAAATATTATATGAATCTAATGTTATCAAGTATTTAGGTGATGATACACTCACCGGAATAGTTGTTAAAACTAAAGATGGTGAACAAACTTTAGAAGTATCTGGTGTATTTATGTCAATTGGCCAAATACCAGAAACTAAAGAATTTAGTAATTTAATTGAACTTGATAGTAATAATTATATTAAATCAAGTGAAGAATGTACAACTAATATCCCCGGCATATTTGTTGCGGGAGATGTTAGAGAAAAACGGGTTCGTCAACTTACAACAGCTATGAATGATGGCACTATTGCAGCCCTAAATGTCATAGATTACTTGAAAAACATCGAAAATTATCCAGAAAAAGACTAGAATTAGAAGAAAATAAAGACAAATTTGCACTTTTTAGCAAAAAGTGCTAAAAAATGTTTGCATTTTGCTAAATTGTGTTGTATAATACTTATTACAAAAGAACTAACCATTCTTTTGTGTGATTGAGATGTTTGTATGAATATCAAATCACCTCCTTTCTAAATATTAAGAAGATGTTAAAATCTTCTTTTTTTTAATAGAAAATATTGTTATAATAGATAAAAAAGAAAAGAGGGATAACATGATTAAAACTAAAACTCAAGGAGATTTAATAATTATATCTGGGACAACTTGCGCTGGTAAAGGAACAGTAATAAAGAAGTTGTTAGAAAAAAGAGATGATGTGGCCTTATCAATTTCTTATACATCCCGGGAAAAACGAGCTAATGAAATTGATGGTAAAGATTATTATTTTGTAACTAAAGAAGAATTTGAAGAAAAAATAAAGAATGGGGATTTTTTGGAATATGCAAGGGTGCAATATGGGGCATATTATGGAACACCAAAAAAAGAAGTTTTAAAAATACTTGATAGTGGTAAAGATTGTATATTAGAAATAGATGTACAAGGCGCTAAACAAGTAAAAGAACTTTATCCTCAAGCGATATTAATATTTATTATGGCTCCATCGATGAATGAAGTTAAAAAAAGAATAAAGGCACGAGGCATGGAAAATAATGAACAAATTATTGAAAGATTTAGGGTCGCTTATAATGAGATTAATGAAATAAATAACTATAATTATGTTGTTGTAAATGATAATCTAGATGTGGCTGTTAAAAAAGTTGAAGCGATTCTTATTAGTGAAAAATTAAGAGTTGATAGAATTGAAGAATTAAATGTTGAAAATGAAGAAGAAATAATTCATGAATTTTTAGTAGATAAAGAATTTAATAATGATAAAAATTACTTGTAAAAGAAAGTTAAGTATGATAGTATGAATGAGGGTGTAGTAGATGAAAAGTAATAAGATAATGTTTATAATAATTGGTGTTTGTGCCATACTTGTTATTGGGTTTTGTGCTTTTTTAATTCTTACAAAAGAAGATGAAGAAGTTTTAAGTGATGCTTTAAAATTTAAACAAGAATTTGAACAATACAATGGTGCGACTTATAGTGGAGGATATGATGGTGAGTTAATTGAAGTAAGTATTCCAGAAGATAATCCATTTATTTATAAGAGTGCTAATGAAATTGTAGATATTATGAAAAATGAAGATGCTTATATCTTATTTGGTTATGCAACTGATCCAATAACTAGAAAATCAATTGAAGTGTTAATTGATGCTTTAAAAGAAAAAGAAATTAATACGGTATATTATGTTGATATTGAGAATATTAGAGATGAATATAGTATTTCTTGGCCAACTGAACTTATTAATGAAGGAACAGAAAGCTATCAAGAAATCAAAGAAATTTTAGGAGATGTTCTAAACGAATATTATGTCAATGACTTTGCTAATAATATGCGTTATGATACGGGAGATATAGGATTATACTCACCAACATTTATTGCGATAAGTAAGGGAACAGTACTGGGATTTCACGAAATAGTTAATGAAGTTTTGGATAACTATTATGAAGAACTTAGTGATTCCGAAAAAGAAACTGTAAAAACAAGTTACTTAGAAGTAATTGATTCGTTGAATTCTAGCGAAAACTAGAATTTTTTCCTTTTAAAAACTTATTAAATATAGTATAATTGAAATAGAGAATGAAACGGGATGGTGCATTATGGCAAAAAAAGTTGTAATTGTTGATGAAGAATTAACGCCGACGGTTTTGGCTACTAAAAAAAATAAAAGAGGTAGTATGATATGGATTATTATCATCTTTGCGGCATTTATTGCTGCAGCAATATATTTACCAGAGATAACTGCTTATATCAGTGAAAGATTTGGTTTAAATATTGAGGTTCCTGGTGAAGTTGTTCCTCCGAGTGATAATGGAGATAATGGGGATGAAACTCCAGATAATCCTGAATTGCAAAAATATAGTTTAACTGCTGATTTAAGTTTTACAGTTGATAATTTAACATTGAGTAATTTTAGTGTTGCTGATAATACAGTAGCTTTTACAATTACTAATAGTGGTACGGAAACGATAGATTTAAATGATTATAATTATTATTTAAATTTATATAATACTGATGCAGCAGGATTAGATACTTTACTTGAGAGAGTTAAAGTTACTGATAATGTTATTGGAGCTGGTGTTAGTGTTAATTTATCTTATCAAATATTAACTTCTGGAAGTATTACTGAAGTAGCATTTTTAGAAATTTCTGAAGAGGAATATCCAGCATTTACTGCTGAAGCAGATGAATTTGGTAATGCAACTTTAGTATGTATTAAGGATTATGAAACTGTAACTTATTCTTTGAATCGTAATCAAGTTGTTTCTATAATGGATAATTTCGTAGTACCAATAACTGATCCTAATTATAGTGTATTATATAGTACTTATCAAACTTTATCTGCTACATATAGTACAATTAGTGGTATAAGTTCAACAGTAACAACAGATGATGCTAGTTTATATTTTATAACTAGTATAAACTTAAGAACTCTAATTGATGGTACATTTAATAATAGTGTATACTATCCACTTAATACGGATGCTAAAGTAATGAAATTTGAATTAGAAGCTCAAGGTTATACATGTAGTTAAGGGGGATTTTATGAATCTTTGTATAAATGATTTTGAGGGACCACTTGATTTACTTTTGCATTTAGTCAGAACTGCTAAAATGGATATTTATACAATTGATACTAAATATATAATTGATGAATATTTAAAGTTTATTAATAGTTTGCCAAAAGATGATTTAGATGATGCATCAGAATATTTAGTTATGGCATCAGAATTAATTCACTTGAAAAGTAGATTATTACTTAATTTAGATACAGAAGCAGAAGATGATAGTGAATTTAGTATTAATAGTGAAGAAGATTTAAAAAATAAATTAATTGAATATGAAAGATATCAAAATATTACAGGAGTATTCAAAGAGTTAGAAGAAAGAAGAAGTGAATTTTTTACTAAAGTTCCGGAAAATCTAACAGAATATATTGAAAAAGAAAAAATTACTGATGAAGTAATGGACCCAGACTTATTAAAAGAGGCGCTGCTAGAACTACAAAAAAGAATGTCTTATCAAAAGCCATTAAATACTAAAATAACGCGAAGAGAAATTAGTGTTGAAGATAGGGTAAATAAAGTAAGAGACTTTTTATCTCATCGGAAAAATGTTAAATTTACTGATCTTTTTGAAGACTATACTAAAGAAATGGTAGTGGCAACATTTTTAGCTATTTTAGATATGTGTAAAAATAAAGAAATTAAATTAACTCAAGAAGATAATTTTGGAGAAATATTAATAGAAAAGGTGTAAGAATATGAATAAAGAAGCAATATTAGAAGGATTACTTTTTGTTGTGGGTGATGAAGGTTTAACCCTTGATAACATTTGTGAAATAATGATGATTGAAAAGAGTGAGGCTCAAGAATTACTAAAAAAACTAAGAGAAGAATATAGTAAAGAGAACAGAGGCATTAGAATTAGTTTTATGGGTGATGCCTTTAAACTTACAACTAAAGGGGAACATAAAGAATATTATCAAAAATTAATTACTACTAAAGGCTCTAATACCTTATCCCAAGCGGCTTTAGAAACTCTTGCCATAATTGCTTATAATCAACCAATAACTAGAATGGAAGTTGATGAACTTAGAGGTATTTCTAGTATAAATATGATTAGAAAATTAATGGCTAAAGATTTAATTAAAGTAAGTGGTAAAAGTAGTTTGCCGGGGAAACCTAATTTATATAGAACAACTAGTGAATTCTTAGATTACTTTGGTCTTGCCACTTTGGGAGATCTTCCAGAACTTCCAAATGCATTAGAAACAAGCGATGATGAACAAGAATTATTTACATCAATTTATAAGGAAGAAGAAAATGTTGGAAATTGATGATGTAAATAATGGAAAAACATATGAAAATCTAGAAATAACTTTTAATAATATTGAAAATATTACATTTAATAAATGTACATTTAAAAATATAGTATTTAATAGTTTTAATTTTAAAAATATTGAATTTAATAATTGTATTTTGGAAAATACTACATTTCTAACTAATTATTTAAAAGAAATTAAATTTAATAATTCTAAAATTATTAATACTAGTATAATAGACAGTAAAATAGATAATGTAGTATTTAGTGATACTTTAATAATTTATTTAGCATTAAATGATAATTTAATATATGACTCTTTATTTGATATATGTAATATAAAAGAAATTAAATTAATTAATAATAATGTAATAAAAACAGATTTTAAATATTCTCATATAGATATGATTACTTTAGTAGATAATAAAATTACTACATTTTTATTAAATACTTCCAAAATAGGCTCTTTAGATAGTGATATTAATACTTTAAAAAATATTACTTTATCTTTAGAACAAATACTTGATTATATAAAAGAAATAGGGATAATTATAAGGGATTAATGCATATTATTTAATGGTGATATACTTGACATTAAAAAAAATAAAAATAATTAATGTTGTAATCTTTTTTGCCCTATCTTTTTTATGGCATTTTGTTTATGATTTAATTCCTAACTTTGTTACTGCTATATTTTTTCCTGTCAATGAATCGATTTGGGAACACATGAAAATAATTTTTGGAGTTATAATATTTGGTTCATTAATTAGTTTAATATTAATGCAAAAATTTAAAATTAAACATAATAACTTTTATGTAGAAATAGTTACTAAAGGAATACTAGGAGTTATATTTTATTTAGCTATATTTATACCACTTTATAATATATTTGGTGAAAATATGTTTATATCTATTACATTAATGCTAATAACTTATATAGTTATGGAATTTATTGGTTATAAAATTTTATTACTTGATGAATTAAATATTAAAATACTTCCTATTATTTTAATAATTTTATGTTATATTTTATTTGCATTACTTACATTTTATCCACCACATAATACAATATTTTTTGATGAAACTAAATTAATTTATGGTATACCTGAAAAGTAAAAAGAGTACTTATAATTTTTCAAAGTACTCTTTTCCAACACCACACATTGGGCATTTAAAATCATCTGGTAATTCATCTAAATCTGTTTCATATCTATAACCACAGATTTTACAAACAAAGACATTTTTTTTAGTCCTTTTTTCTTCTTGATAGGTTGGAGCATAAATAGAAGTTCCACCTTTTAAATTTTTTTGATAATATTTATAAGTTAATGGGTTTTTTTCACTATATTTTATTGCATCAGTAATTTTAGCAAGTATTACTAAATGCGTAGATGTTTCTACCTCTTTTTCATATTCACAAAATATAGTTCCGCAAGAATCTTTAATTGTAGGTAAATCATTTATTAATTCATAATTTACATTTGCATATTTATTAACTTCATTACTTTTCTTAAAGCCAAAAGTTTTAATTAAATTGATATCTATATCTTCTGGTAGGATATTTATTGCAAATTTTTTAGTTTCATTAATTACTTTAGTTGTATAATTTTTTTTATTAATACTTATTGCAATAGTTTCACTATTTATTTGCATAATGCTATTTGCAACGCAACCTACTAAATTTTTTTCATCTTTAGAAGATATTATATAAACTCCATAAGATAAATCTTTTAAAACACTTTTATCCATTAAGCTCTTCCCGCTCCATCAACAGATAGAATTTCGCCAGTTACAAAAGATGCCATTGGACTTGCTAAATATAAAAAGGCATTAGCAATATCTTCTGGTTCCCCGATACGACCTAGAGGAATACCCGCTATAATTGGGGCAATTACTTCTTTCGGAAGACTTGATACCATATCAGTATTAATTACTCCTGGGGCAACAGCATTAACTCTAATTTTGTATTTGCCAAGTTCTCTTGCTAAAGATTTAGTCATGCCATTAACAGCAAATTTACTAGTTGGATAACCAACTCCTGCACTTTGTCCATAAATAGAAACCATTGATGAAGTATTAAGAATAACACCACCACCATTTTCTTTCATATATGGAACTACTAATTTAGTACATAAAAACATAGCATTAACATTTAAATCCATAATTTTGCTAAATTCTTCATAAGTATAATTATCTAGAGGAGTACTAGAAGAAATACCGGCATTATTAATTAAAATGTCAATTTTGCCAAACTTATCCACAACTTTTTTAAAAGCATCAGCAACTTCGTTTTCACTATTTAAATTAGGATACATTCCAAGAATATTATCTTTGTACTCACTTAGTTTATCAAGAGCTTTATTGACGCTTTCTTCTTTACTTCCAAATATTACAACTTTTGCATTATTTTCTAAAAATAATTTGGCAGTTGCAAAACCAATTCCTCTGGTTGCTCCAGTAATTACAGCAACACTACCATTTAACATTTTTATCACCATCCTAAATTAAGTATACCACAAACTCGCTTTTTTTGATATAATTTTAGTGGTGATAAAATTGGGTAGTTTACAAATTTTAGTTGGAGATATTACAAGTAATAACATTTTAGAAGGACATGATGCAATTGTTAATGCTACAAATCCAGCGATGATGCATGGTGGAGGAGTATGTGGTGCTATTTTTGATAAAGCAGGATCAAGAGAATTAACTAATTATATTAAAAATAATTTTTCTACTAATATGGTTGTTGGAGAAATGCGTATTACTCCAGGATTTAAAATAGGAATGGATATTATATTTGCTCAAGGACCAAAATATTATGAATGTGATTTTCCAATAGAAGAATTAAAGAAAACTTATCTTAATTTACTTGATACTATAAAATCCAATAATTATAAAAATGTTTTACTTCCAAGTTTAGGAACAGGTATATATGGATATAAACATAGTGATGTTGGAAAAATGGTTGTTGATACTTTAAGTGAATATATTAAAGATACTGATATAAATATAGATTTAGTATTATATTTTGAAAAAGATAAGAAATATTATGAGTAAATATTTAAATATTTTACATTTTATGATATAATTTTCTTAGTTGCCTGAGTGGTGGAATGGTAGACGCGGCAGACTCAAAATCTGTTGTTAGCAATACCATGTCGGTTCAAGTCCTACCTCAGGCACCATTTTTATTTTATAAAAAATTAATAAAAAGTAATCAGAAATGGTTGCTTTTTTCTTTTTAATAAGCTTTTATTTTCTTTATATGTTTTACAACTTATTAATTTATCATTAATAAATGCTTGAATTATAACATAATTTGCATCTGTTACTATGACCTCATAAATAATACCATCATCTAATCTAATACTTTTTTCATCAGGACTATCAATGAAATATTTTATTAAATCATCGGTATAATCTCGTTTAAAAGTATTTCCATCAGTAATAAGTTTTGTGCATAACTTATTATTCTTATATATTCCATCATAAATATAATAAATTTTATTGGGATTATTATAAATTATTTGTGTGTTCATTTATATTCCCCCTTGAATATAAATATATGTTAATCTTCTGTTAAAAAGTCATTAATGTTTTTAGAATTATTGCTTTGTTTTTTATCCCATGTTTTTAGTTGTTCTTTTTTTATGAAGTTGATTAAAGTTTTTAATTCATCAAGCGTATCAAATTTTTCTAATGCTTCATAATATTCTTGTTTATCTTCACTATATATAATAACTGGAGCAATATCATGTATCATGAAATAATAATTCATTAAGGTTCTACCAGTACGACCATTGCCCTCTGCAAATGGATGAATTTGCTTAAAACGAGCACGGAAGTAGACTCCCGCAGTAAAATAATTATTAATTTTAGTATTATTTAATTCATTAAGTAGTTCTTTTAAATCTTTTTCTACATCTTCTGGATTATTACATAGCCGTGTCTTTTAAATTTCCCTGGTTTTTCTTTATTTATATTATACCGATATTCATCATATGTACCTTTACTTAATTCATATTGCACTTTTTGTATAAAAGTAATATCTAAATCTTTTTTCTCTAGTATATAAGGTTTCAAAAATTCATAACAAGTTTTTTGATTTTCTATTTCAAATAAAGTTTTTAAATCTCCAGTGTATCCTGTAACTTTACCATTTTCAAAAATATCTCTAGTATCATGAAATGTTATCTTATTATTTTCAATTTTTCCAGAATGATATGCAAAAATTATTTTAAAGTCATAAAGTTTTTTTTCAAAATCATTAAGATTGTTAAATTGCATTTTTAGAACATCTGCCATAAAATCACTTCCTTTTTATAATTATTTCATATGTTTGATGCAATTTAGTAAAAATTACTATAAACCATAGATTTTACTTCAATATTTTGATACAATAGTTAGTAGGGTGGTGAATATGGAAAACATCAATAAACAAAGAAAAGAATATTTATCTTGGGATGAATACTTTATGGGAGTTGCTAAATTATCCGCACTAAGAAGTAAAGACCCATCAACGCAAGTTGGAGCTTGTATAGTTGGGGCTGATAACCGGATTTTATCAATTGGGTATAATGGTACTCCGAATGGATTTCCTGATAGTGATTTTCCTTGGGATAGAGAAGGAGATGCTCTAAATACTAAGTATTTTTATGTTTGCCATGCGGAATTAAATGCTATACTAAATTTCCGTGGTAACCGAAGAGATTTAGAAGGAGCACGCATTTATGTAGCATTATTTCCATGTAATGAATGCGCCAAAGCAATTATTCAATGTGGAATTAAAGAAGTAGTTTATTTAAGTGATAAATATAATGGTACTGAAGGTAATATCGCCTCAAAAAGATTATTTGATAAATGTGGGGTAACCTATAGAACAGTTGATGTTAATAATAAAGAAATAACTTTGAATTTAGAAGAGTAGTGATTATATGGGGAAGAGTAAAAATGATAAATTATTAGAATACTTGATGCCAGATGATGTAGATGAAGTAATACTGCCAATGTTAAAGGCCGAAAAAGCCAAGAAAAAAATGTATCAAAAAAGAATAGTTGAAAAAAAGCTATCTTTGATGAAATGTGTGGTATTTTGTATATTTTTAATTTGTTTAGGTATTGCCTCATTTTCTGGTTATCAAATACTAGCTTGGAAAATTGATTCTGATAAAACCTATGAGCAAATAAAGTTAATTGCAGATAATGCGGTAGTTGAAGAAGTAGAGGATACCGAAGCAACAGAGATTGTTAATCCTCCGGTAGAAGAAGATCCCGCAAATCCATATTGGGATTATATCAAAATGAATTTAATTAATGTTGATTTTTCTAATCTTTTAGAAATAAATAGTGATACTAAAGGGTGGCTTCAAGTAAGTGGTACCAATATTAATTATCCTTTTGTTCAAACAATTGATAATGATTATTATTTAAAAAGAGATTTTAATAAAGAATATAATTCCGCAGGTTGGGTATACTTAGATTATCGAAATAATATAAATGAACTTGATAAAAATACTATTATCTATGCTCATGGAAGACTTAATGGAACAATGTTTGGTTCCCTAAAAAATATCTTTAATAGTGATTGGTTTAATGATATCAATAATCATGTTGTGAAATTATCAACACCAACTGAAAATACCTTATGGCAAGTATTTAGTGTTTATCATATACCTACAACTAGTGATTACTTACAAGTTAAATTTAGTAATGATACAGATTTTTTAGATTTTATTAATATGTTAAAGAGTAGAAGTCAATATGATTTTAATGTTGAATTTAGTGCAGAAGATAAAATTCTTACTTTATCAACTTGTTATAATGATGAAGAAAGAGTAGTACTTCATGCTAAATTAATAAAAAGAGAGGTAAGGTAATAATGATTGAAGACTTAAAAACTAAAAAAGGCTTTATTGCAGCCATGGATCAAAGTGGAGGTTCTAGTAAAAAAACTTTAGCTAATTATGGAGTAGATGAGAGGCTAATAACTAGTGATGAAGTAATGTTTGACTATATTCATGAAATGCGTTCAAGAATTATTGGTAATGATGCCTTTAATTCTGATTCTATCATCGGGGCAATTTTATTTTATGATACTATGAAAAGAAATATTGATGGTATAAATACTGTAGAGTATTTAAAAAATAAAGGAATATATGCATTTTTAAAAATAGATGTTGGATTAGAAGATGAATGTGATGGGGTAAGAATACTTAAAGATATTCCTGCCTTAGATGAAGTTCTAGATGAAGCAGTAAGTTATGGCGTAATTGGAACAAAAATGCGTTCGGTAATTAATGAATATAATGAATATGGAATTAAAAAGGTTGTTGAACAACAATTTAAGTTAGCAAGACAAATCATCGCTAAAGGTTTAATTCCCATTATAGAACCAGAAGTAAGTATTGATGCTAAAAATAAAAAGTTAATAGAATCGTTTTTAAGACAAGAATTATTAAAAAATTTATATAAATTAAAAAAAGAAGATTATGTAATAATAAAATTAACTTTACCAGATGTTCCAAATTATTATAATCCACTTTTAACTCCCAAAAATGTCTTAAGATTAGTTGCCTTATCTGGTGGTTATTCAAGAGAAGTAGCATGTGAAAAATTAAGAGAAAATAAAAAAATGATAGCAAGTTTCTCAAGAGCTTTACTAGAAGGCTTAAATGTAGGCCAAAGTGATGAAGAATTTAGTGATGCCCTAAGTAAATCCATTAAAGAAATATATAAAGCATCAGTTACTAAAAAAAGGTAGCAAATTCGCTAAGATTTGCAGCAAGTAATAGCTATTGGTCAACGACATTAAACAATGCAAATATAAGTATTAATAACTGGTTGTACATGGGACTTGACGAATGGACTATTTCCCGCAGTTCGGATAGTTCAAATAATGTGTTTATTGTGAGCGGCTCTGGTAATGTCACATACTACTATGTCCTAAATTATTATGCGGTGCGTCCGGTTTTCTATCTTAACTCCAATGTAACTTATGTTAGTGGTACAGGAACAAGTTTTGATCCAATAAGAATAGTGGTATAAAAAAAGAATAATTCGATGTGAATTATTCTTTTTCTTCTGGTACAGGATATGGTT
>ERZ1643249.2423-NODE-2423-length-17423-cov-7.595693_pt1 | contig 17423 bp, 17 predicted proteins | sample MGYA00579263_ERZ1643249 | MGnify/ENA primary metagenome ERZ1643249 (study PRJEB29033, sample SAMEA4952264) | chicken gut metagenome | biome: Broiler Chicken; feature: Gastrointestinal Tract; material: Caecum | place: Ireland | collected 2018 | study: Broiler... | reverse complement strand
TTTGAGTTGTAATAGGTATATTCATATTGATAATCTTTGGAACATCATTACAAACTTTTATACCTTTACTTAGTCTTAAATTTCCGTTTTTGTATTTGTCAAGTGAAAAATACACCTACAAAAAGTGTAGGCATAAAATTTCTTGTACAAAATAAGTAGTTACATATATATTTTCTTTTAGGATAGATAACAAACATACACCACATGGTCTAGGTGTATATCCACAATCTGCTGCTGGTAATCCATTTACTGCTGCATATATTGCTGTTAAAGGTGACCCTATTGCGGATTTGCAGGAAGATTTAGCTGCAGAACAAAAAGCTCGTGCAACATACGAAAAATTAATCGATCTTTGTAAAGATGAACCTGATGTTCTTGATCCTCTTCGTTTCTTAAGACAAAGAGAAGTTGTTCATTTCCAAAGATTCGGTGAAGCTTTACGTGGTGTTCAAGAAAAATTAGCTGAAAAGAAATTTTATATGAATGACAATAATTGTATGTTTAATAGATAAAATGCATTAAAATTTTGAGTCTGTTATTTAATCCATTCATAAATGGAAAACAGACTCATTTTTTGTAAATGTTTATATCTTAATTTATGTAATTTATAATTTATTTTTGGAGCCATGTTTTTCCATTATCATTACTATAAAATTCATAATATGTTTTCTCTGGTACTTTTGAATGATTTATAGTATAAATTTTTAGCAATAATTTATTATCTTCATAATATGGAACTCCATCTATAAATAAACTTTCTTCTTCTATTTGAACTGGATGAATTATATTTGCTAATTCAAATGTTTTTCCACCATCTATTGTAACATATAATCCCCAATTTTCTCCATTTCCTGGTATTCCAGGATCATTAATAAAACCAATATTCGGACTAATAAACACTGCACTCCATCCATAATGAGCATCAAATCCTGAAGCATTTTGAATTTCATAATTTAGTCCTCCATCTATAGATTTCTCTATTGTAAGTATATCTTTGCCTGACCATGAACCATGATTAACTATTTTCACTTTAATATTATTATCAAATTCCCAACTTATCACATTTTCATTGTAATTATCTGTTTCTGGTTGTTCTGTATTTATTCCTTCATCTTCTTTGTCAATATAATTAATTATATTGTTCTCCATAATTGTTTTTCCATTTTTTTCATAATATATTGTTTTAGATGGAGTATACTTTCCGGCAATTTCTTTATCTAATACATCTCTACCAATATTATAATAATGTTCTTTCATTGCTTTTTTATTCCCCATAAAAAACAAATTAACATATTCGTAATATTCTACAGTAGTATCATGCCAAGAATGCACATGAGCCACATATTTTTCATCATCTTTTATTACTACATGTTCTGGAGTATATAATAAAGCAAGAACAAATAATATATATTTCCAAAATACTAAGATAATTAGAACAACTATAAAAGTCAATACAATTATACTTTTTTTAAATGTTTTTCCTTTTCTTCTATATAACTGAATTATTCCAGCTATTGTTCCAATTATTATCAGTGCATATGAAATATAGTAAATCCAATTTCTATATCGCATATTAAATAATTTAAGTATGAAATATACAATTATAATAAATAATATGTAAAATATAGTATCTAATAAAATATGTTCTTTTAGTTTGCATAATATTTTTTTCATATCTGAATTATCCTTTCTATAAGCGTTTTTATATATTTTTATTATCTCATAAACATACAGACAAAAACACCGTCCCTTGTCTGTATCCATATGTCTACATTTTATTTCATATACAATACTACTCTAAATCCTTGTCTTACATTTCCTTCTGATATAGGTACTCTACTGTTAACAGAAACTATACTATGATTGTCATAATATCCTCCTCTTACATATTCATTATGTGATGTCTCACTTACATCAGTAAATTCTGCAAGATTTCCTGCTAAATCATATATGTTATTTGCCTTATTTCTTTCTGTTGCACCTGTTGATAATATCATATTATATGTTTGCTTCATTCCATTTTCTGCATATTTGTATGTCTTACCATCTGTTGAATAATATCCTGTAAAACTAAAATTTACATTTGAATAATTTCCCCATTCTTTACTATTTTCTATATTATATCCCGCACTAGCTAGCCAATCTATTATATAATTCCATTGATTAACAGATATTAAATCACTTGTAATGTATTCATTATCTTTATACATATTTTCTGCACTTTCATTAGCTCTACTCCAATAAATATAATTCCAAGGTAATTGATTTTTTTTGCTTGTTGGAACACCTACTTTATTATTTGACGTTGTACGGAATTCGTTTTCACTTATTTTCTTTATATATTCTTCTGGGATTCCTGCTTCATATCTTGCTATGTAAAATCCTCCATATTGATAATTTTGCTTAAAATCTAAATCCTTATCTGTAATTTTTTCATTATACAATAATTTTTTTACTGGAACCCATACAAATTGATTTCCAATCTTATCTTCAATAACTAATCCATTGTTCCAACCTATTGGAATTCCTTCAACTTCTTCCCAACTTGCTGTTTCTGTTTCTACTTTTTTAAATCCTTCAGGTACAATAGGTTTATTATATGTTGATATTCTTTTTAATTCTATTTTTTCAATTTCTGTTTCAACTTTTGCTTCTTCTGTTTTATTTGCGAATAATGTTTTATATGTCATTACTAGAAAAATAGCTGTTATGATTATAATAATACTAAGAACAATTTTAATAACACTAAAAACCATTTTATATTTTTTATTCATAAATACCCACCCTTTTTATTCTATCATATCGCCTATAATTTCTGCAATTCTTTGATTTTATAGAATCACATTTTTTATTCTTTAATTCTTTCTAATTCTATTACTATTTCTTCCACCTTACTATTTTCCAACATTTCTCCATAAAGTGGTAGTACTATTGTTAAATTGTCTGTTGCATCAAAACTTGTTAAATCATAAGTTTGATAATATTTGAGTGTCCCAGTTATACTTTGACTACATAGCATATTTCCATCATATGCTGATTGAGCTCTGTAAAATTTTTTTCCGTCTTCATTCATTATATAATCATTCTCTATGAGTTTTGTAAGACTTTCTGGTCTTTCAAACCATTTTTTTGTTTTTTGTCCAATTTCTTCTAATGTATCATCTTCATCATATATAGGATCACCCCATTTAGTAATGAAATGTAATTTTGCAGCCGTCTGTGAAACTTCTAAGCTTATTAAGTTTACATCTTCTCTATTACAACTTTTAACCTGATATATTATTGTCTCTCGCTCATAGAATTCTTTAGGTAACTCTACCTCTATAACCCATTCTCCTTCTATTTGCCCTATAACATCCATATTTTTATTCCAAAGGATTAATTTATTAAATATAAATTTTAACTTTTTTGACTTAGGAAATTCATTAGAATGTGTACTATATACATACTTGTAATTATTTTCTATGTTGCTTATTACTCTAAAGTACTCACTTCCATCTGAATAATTTTTACCCTTATGATTAGGTTCTATTCCTCCTAGTTCACATAGTCTTTCATATGAATTTTCTATATTTTCACAATTCATAGCAATTATGTTTTCATTTTCATCAACAATCAAAAAATTTGCTAATACAATATTATTTGCTTTTGTTTGTTCTTCTGTATTCTTTAAATTTATGTCTAACTCAAAATCTAAATTGTAATCATCCATAAGAACCTTAGTTACTTTTATTTCTGCCTCGTTAGATGCAACATAGTCTGATTCAATTGTTTGTATGTATCCATTATCTATTGCAGTATCTACACCTGCTGACGTGTCTGGAAAGAATTGTTTTTTTATTACTTTTATAACAATGTTGCTAGCAAGTGCTACTCCAGTTAATGCAAATAAAACTAATATTATAGTTAATAAATTTTTATATGTAAATCCTCTTTTCTCTAGTTCTTTTTTTAATTTCTTCTTTATTCTATATAACCTTACACTAACATTTGTTTCAGACATTCCTAATTCAATTGCAATTTCTCTTATGCTTTTAGAATAATAGTAATATTTTGCAAATACTTCATAATCTCTAGGCTTCATATTATTTAATTCTTCAGATATCACTTTTAAAATTTGATTCCTTTCACATACCATATCTATATCTTCTAAATCTTGTAATTCTATATCTTTAAATTCAATTTGTTTATTATATTTTTTCTGTTGCCTTAGTTTATTGCTAATTAAATTTTTAGCAATACCTGCCATATAATATTTTAATGGTCTTTTATTATCTATCTTTTCCTTATTATGCCAAACTGTTAAAAATACATCTGACATAATTTCTTCTTTGTCTTCATAACTAAGACTTTCTCCTGCATTATTTTCAATAATTTTATACACATATCCTCTAAAGTCTTGCAACATTTTTTCTATATCTAGTTTATTTCTAATTATATATTTGTTTATCGTTTCTTCCCTTTTCATTCAATCCCCCCTATTACATATTAACATTATATACCAAAATCTTACACTTTTTTTATATATTATAGGAGGAAAACATGGTAAAGAAAAGTATAATTATATTATAGGAGGCAATATGGTAAAGAAAAGTATAATTTTAATTATAGCAATAGTAGTATTACTAACTCTTTCAATATTTATAATAACAATTTTAGAAAATAAATCTAATGATACTGGAAATAACACTGATAAAAATATAACCATGGAAGATAGAGAATATTCAAATATTGTATATGATATAGATGGTAACCCTATAGATAATTTAGCAGATACTTTCTAGAAGCGGAATAGGTGAAAAATGAGATAAGGTATAGAATATTACTTTATCTCATTTTTTTGATTGACAACATCATGGTATAGAAAAGTTAGCACACTTCTTGAAAATTCTCTAAATTATCTTCTGTTATTATTTAAATATTTTATCGCAGATAATCCTGCTTTTGTACCTTCATATACAGCTTTTGATATCTGCAATAATCCGCCTGTAGCATCACCACATGCATATATTCCCGGAATATTAGTTTCCATATTTTCATTTGTTACTATTGAATTTTTTTCAACTATTAATCCTAGTTTTTTAGATAAATCTGTAACACCTGCAACTCCTTGTGCTATAAATATTCCATCTGTTTTTATGCTTGAATTGTCATCAAATTCTATTTCTTCTACCCTATTATTTCCTTTAACTAATTTTATTGGTTTTGATATTACATTTACATTATCTGCTCTAAAATCAGGTGCTTTGTCTCCATTTGTTAGAATTGTTATATTATTTACTATATTTAGTAAATCGTTTACTTCTGATATTGCATATGTTCCACTACCTATAACTGCAACATTTTTATTACGATAGAAGAAGCCATCGCAAATTGCACAATAGCTTACTCCTTTCCCTTCAAAATTACTCAAACCTTCTATGTTAGGTTGTTTCTTTTGGTTACCAACTGCGATTATAACAGCTTTAGATTGTATTTGATTATTAGTTGTGTGAATTAAAAAAGCATTGTTTGAAAAAGATATTTTTAGAACTTCTTCTTTTAACATTTCTATCCCTAAATTAATTGCTTGTTTTATACCTTTTTGGTAAAGTTCTTCTCCCGTAATTCCATTTTCAAATCCGTAATAATTATCTATTTTAGTTGCATTTTTAACATTTGCAAAGTCTTGATATATTATTAGCGTTTTTTTATTTGCTCTTTTGGTATAAAGTCCTGCAGATATTCCAGCAGGTCCTGCTCCTATAATAACAACATCATACATAAAATTAATTTCCTTTCATACAGTATGCATATATTATACCATATTATATTTGCTACATGCAATTATATGAAATAGATATTTTCCCAAATGTCCTTGTTTCTAGTATTTGCATTTTTATGTAAATTATGCTATAATGATTATATCTTATGTTGGAATCCTCTTTGCACATAACTTCTTTGGGATGACAACAGAATAAATTCAGGAGGAGAATCAAAATGTTTGAAAAACCTTGTCATGTTAATTTCTTAGGAGAACAGACCGACCGGTATGGCACAACTCAGTATTGCTTTGAGGGAAAAATTCCTGGCTATGAGTATTCTAACCTGCTTTTTAACCTCAGCAAGAGTGGTCGTCTTACCATGTCTAGTAAGTATTTCCAAGATCTGCCAAGAGATCTTAGAGAGCAACTTATAAGCATTGCGAAAGATCAATTTAAGGAGGATGGCAAAATGTTCGAGAATTCTTTCAAGGTCGTGTACTTAGGAGAACAGGAGGACCAGTATGGCAGACCCCAATATTGCTTCGAGGCAAAGGTCCCTGGCTATGAGTGTTCTAGCCTGTTGTTCAACCTCGGAGAAAGCGGTCATGTTACCATGTCCAGCAAGTATTTTCAGGATCTTCCAAAAGACTTGAGGGAAGAAATTATCCACGTGGCATGGGATCATCTTTCATAAGTTAAAGAGGGGAACTTTCCCCTCTTTAATTATTCTATAAAAACTTTGGATTTATTAAGTATTTTTTATTTCCTCATATCTTTTTACTTTCGCTGTGCTTGTTTTCACCATTGGTTCATCTGTTATAATTAAATTTTTAATATGTTTATATGTTGTCAATCTTTTATTTATTTCTTTAATGTCATTCCATATTTTTTCTTTCAATTCTTCTTCTGAAATATCTTTATATGTTTCCTGAACATATTCTTTGTTATATACTATTTTTGCTGAAACAATAAAATCATCATCTTTTTCTTTTCCAAATACCATGCTTTCTGAAACATATGGTAAATTATTTATAAGCAATTCTAGTTCTTCTGGATATACATTTTTACCATTTTTTAATACTATTACATTTTTCTTTCTTCCTGCTATATAAATATATCCATCTTTATCTTCATATGCTAAATCTCCTGTATAGAACCATCCATCTTTTAATACTTTATTTGTTTCTTCTTCATTTTCATAATATCCAAGCATTACATTTGGACCTTTTGCTACAATTTCACCAATTCCTTCTTCATTTTTATTTTCTATTCTTATTTCAACATCTGGAATTGGGTGACCTATTGAGCCATATCTTATAGTACGTTCCGTTTCTGCAGTTAATACAGGTGATGTTTCTGTTAGTCCATATCCTTGTACTGTAGTCATTCCGAAATTATTAAATCCTTCTGCTACTTTTTTATCTATGCTAGATGCCCCACTTACAATATATCTTATACTGCCACCTAACTGATTTATTATATCTTTAAACAGTTTTCTTCTTATATCTATTTTGAATTTTAATAAAAACTTACTAAGCTTTATTCCAAATTTAACAATTTTTTCTTTGTTTTGTTTTTTTATTTCTTGCATGATTTTTTTATACATTGCTTCTAACAAAAGAGGTACACATACAAATATAGATACTTTATATTCTATTAGGTTACTTTGAATATATCTTAATCCATCACAGAATACATTTATTGCTCCTTTACTTAGGAATAGCATTATACCTGTTGAACCAAATGTGTGGTGGAATGGTAGAAATGCCATATTTACATCTGTATCATATATTGATATAACTTTTTGTAGACTATTTATATTTGATGCAATATTATATTGAGAAAGCATTACACCTTTAGCAAGTGATGTAGTTCCAGAAGTAAATATAATTGATGACATTTTTTTATCATCTATTTTTGTACTCATTATTTTTTTATTACCTTTTTTGAATTCTTTTTTACCCATTTCCATTAGTTGTTTTAAGGTTTTAAATTTATTATTCTCTTCCATGCAAATAAAATGTTCTGTATCTCCCCATTTTTCTTCTTGCATTTGTTCCATTATACCTATATATTTATCTTCAAAAACTATGATGTTTGCTTTACTTCTTTTTATCAAATCTTTAATTTCTTCGTCAGGTAATCCTTTATCTAATGGTATAACTATATTATTTCCATATATAGTAGAAAGATATGTGAGTATCCAAGGATAGCAGTTTTTACCTATTATAGCTACTCTTTTTTCTTTTTTAGTCATACAATTTATCGCTGTTCCTAATGCAAAAATATCTTTTTGCATTTTTTTGTATGTTATATTTATATATTTAGTTTTGCCATCTTTTTTTTCTTTTATTTTAAATGCAATATTATCTGGATATTTTCTTATTGCATTTTCCATAATATCTCTTATGTTATAAAATTTTCTATTATCCAAAGCAACTCACCATCCCTATTTTTTTTGTAGTATATCATTTTTGTCATTAAAATTCAAGTATTTTTATTACTCTGTTCTTAAAGCTTCTACTGGGTCTTTTTTTGCTGCAAATCTAGCTGGTATTAGTCCTGCTATCATTGTTAGCACTACACTTATAATTACTAAGATTATTGCTCCATTTATTGGTAAAATCGCAGCATTTGAGATAGAGGCTAGACTATTTATTAGTAAATTTATTGGTATTGTTAATAATACTGTAACTCCTATCCCTATAAGTCCTGCTGTTATTCCAATTATAAATGTTTCTGCATTAAATACTCTTGTTATATCTTTTTTAGAAGCTCCTATACTACGTAAAATTCCAATTTCCTTTGTTCTTTCTAGAACTGAGATGTATGTTATTATTCCTATCATTATTGATGATACTATTAATGATATTGCTACAAATGCTATTAATATATAGCTAATTACATCTATTATAGTACTTACTGAATTCATCATTACACCAACTATATCAGTATAGCTTATAATATTTTCTTCTTCTCCTTCTTCTCTTCTAGCATTATTATATTCTTCTATTAAATTTGCTATTTGATCTTTTGATTCAAAATCTTTAGGATATATATTTATTGCAGATGGGTTATTTAAATCTATTACTCCTAAAGTTTCTAAATTACTTTCATATGTTGCATTATGGTTTTGTGTGTATGTTGCCATAAACTCCGCTAGTTCTTCATCGCTTAGTGTTTGCATATACGCTTTTTGCTCTGCACTTAAGTTATTATAGTTAAATGTTGGTTCGGGATTTTCTGTAAATTCTGTGCCTGTGAATATATTTATTTCTGGATTTGCCTTTTGTGCCTTTGCAATCTCTGTATTATTTATTGTATTTATTACATGTTCTTTTAACATGCTCGTATATCCTATTGAACCACTTATTGATGTTGCTACAGCTTCTTCTTTTGGTCTTATTATTCCTACTATTTTTATTTCTTCACTATTTTCTAATTTTTCTTGCATGTATGCTTCGTCATTCATCTTGTTTATCCATATTCCATTATTTTGTTCATAATAATCTGTATTTAATAATAATTTAAATGATAGATTTAAGAAATCGTCATATGAATATACATCTGTACCTGTATCTTCTATTTTTTCACCTTCTTGCATTTTCTGCATTTTTTCCAACAGTTCTGATTGTTCTTTCATTCCTAATGAATATAGTGTATATTCACTTATTTCATTATCTTTTCCTACAATTAGAACAACTTCATTATATTGTTCTGGCCATTTTCCAGCAATTACATCATATTGTGATTCTAATAATTCTTGGTTATCTAACATTTCTGTCCATATATCATATTGTGATGTAATATTCATAAAAGGATTTGAGCTTTGTGCTTCTACTATTTCACCCATTCCAATGTTGTTTAATAATTGATTTGGATTTACTTGTAAATATTGATTATCATCAAGCTTTCTATATATATTTAAATTTAAATTATAACTATATTGTATTGCACTTGAATACTCTTTTATTCTTGTATCTTCTTCCAAATATTTTTTAAAATCTACTAAATTATTAGTTTGAACTTGATTTGAGAATGTACTAAGCATACTTGTCATCACATTTTTAGAATAAATTTTATTTTCTTCTTTATTAATATTTTCAGAATCATTACCTTCTCCCATAAGTTCATTCATCATACTTGCCATATCTATAGTTTTTTCTTGTATTGTTAGAGGATAAGTAGATAAAGTGTCCTCTTGCACTTTGTTTATATAGTTTTGTACACCATGTGATAATGATAATATTAATGCTATGCCAATTATTCCTATACTTCCTGCAAATGCTGTTAAAAGTGTTCTTCCTTTTTTGGTCATTAAATTGTTCAAACTAAGTGATAGTGCTGTAAGAAAACTCATATGTGTTTTCTTGCCTTTATGTTTTTCTTCATATGTTTCATCATCTTCTTTATATGGGGCTGTATCATCTGTAATTTTCCCATCTAATAATTTTATTATTCTAGTAGCATATTTATCAGCAAGTTCTGGATTATGTGTTACCATTATAACCAATCTGTCTTCAGCAATTTCTTGCAATAAATCCATTATTTGAACACTTGTATTTGAATCTAAAGCCCCTGTTGGTTCATCTGCAAGCAGTATTTCTGGATCATTTATTAATGCTCTTGCTATTGCAACTCTCTGCATTTGTCCTCCAGATAATTGATTTGGTTTTTTATTCATTTGGTCTTCTAGTCCTACCTTTTTTAGAACTTGTTTTGCACGTTGCCTTCTTTCATCTTTTGATATTCCAGATAAAGTAAGTGCAAGCTCAACATTGGCAAGTACAGTTTGATGAGTAATTAAATTATAACTTTGAAATACAAAACCTATTGAGTGATTTCTATATAAATCCCAATCTTTATCTTTGAATTCTTTGGTTGATTTTCCTTTTATTTTTAAATCTCCAGTTGTATATCTATCTAATCCTCCTATTATATTAAGTAATGTTGTTTTTCCACATCCGCTATGTCCTAAAATAGCCACAAACTCATTTTTTCTAAATTCTACATTTATACCTTTAAGTGCCTGAACTTCATTTGGTCCAGACAAATATGTTTTTGTAATATCTGTTAGTTTTAGCATTTTTGTTCTCCTATCATCAAAAAAATACTTATGCATTATATCATATAATTTATTAAATTTACATTAAATTAATAAAAATAATTATGTTTTTTAATTCTATTGTTTTTTGAGTTTATGTATTGTATAATCTATATATAATTTATATTCTAATTATATTTTAATCATACAATTTATTTTTATTCTTTGGAGGTTTTTTCTATGTTCAACAATTTTTACAAATATCTTTTCATTTTTTTATCATTTATTATATTATGTTTTATAGGACTAATTTTTTCACTCTATACTTTAGATTCCTTTACTTTTTCTGACAATTCCATATTTAATACCAATATTGTTTCCTCATCCTATTTTTCTTGGCCTACTCCTAATTATAATACTATTACTTCACATTTTGGATACAGAAAAGCTCCAACTAGTGGTGCTGGCACTTTCCATGGTGGAATTGATATTGGTGCACCTGCTGGTTCTGTAGTTGTTGCAGCATTTTCTGGCAAGGTTACATATACTGGATTTTATGGTGCAAATGGTTATACAGTAAGTATTTCAGATGGTTATTATTCTGCTAACTATTCTCATGTTTCGCCATATTTTTTAGTATATGTTGGTCAATTTGTAAATAGTGGAGATATTATAGCTACAGTTGGTCCTAAAAATGTTTATGGTGTTCCAAATAATCCTTATAGAGATTCATCTGGAAATCCTACAAATGGTGCTACAACAGGTCCACACCTTCATTTTTCCATAAAAATAGACGGCAAAGCCGTCAATCCTTTAAATTATTTTTAAAAATATATAACTACATATCATCGTCTTCATCTTCATGATGACAATGGTGTTCATCAAGTGAACAGCTGTCACATCCATCTTCGCCACAATTGCAATCTGCTCCCCAATCTAGTTCAATTGTGTTATTACATTCTGGGCATGTTATTTCAGCTGATGTTAGGTCATCCATCTCAACTGTAAAGGTTTCATTACAATATGGACATTTTATTTCTATATCGTAATCCCCATTATCCATTTCGTCTTCCATATAGATATCTTTTTCAATGTTTTTTATACTTTTGTCCATTGATTTAAGTTTTTCTTCTATGTCTAGCTGAGTTTGTGCCATTTCTACCATTCTATCATTTATTGTTTGTTCTAAGTCTGTAATTTCATCAAAGAAAAGATTATATAACTTAAGCATTTCAACTTTAGCTGTTTCTAAAGCATTTTTATCTGATATATTATCTTCTAATTCTTTCAAAATTTTTTTAAATTCTGAATTGAAATTTGCCATTTTTTATTATCCTCCCGCTTTTTTAATTACTTATATTCTTTCCATATATTCACCAGTTCTTGTATCTATTCTTATTACATCTCCTGTATTTACAAATAATGGAACATTTATTGTTGCACCTGTTTCTAATTCTGCTGGTTTTGTTGCTCCTGCACCTGCTGTGTTTCCGCTAAATCCTGGTTCTGTATAAGTAACTTCTAATTCAACAAACATTGGTGGTTCAATTGCAAATATTTTTCCTTTAAATGCTAATGTTTTTACCATCATATTTTCTTTTAAGAATTTTAACATATCTCCTAATTCAGATTTATTAAGTGGTATTTGATCATATGTTTCATTATCCATGAAATAATATAAATCTCCATCATGATATAGATATTGCATTTCTCTTTTTTCAATATCTGCTCCTTGTAATTTTTCTGATGGGTTAAATGTTTTTTCTAAAACTGAACCATTTATTACATTTTTTAACTTTGTTCTAACAAATGCTGCTCCTTTACCTGGTTTTACGTGTTGGAATTCAACTACTTTGTATACTGAACCATCCATTTCAAATGTTGTTCCATTTCTTACATCTCCTGCCATATATACTTCTGCCATATTATCTTACCTCTTTCTTTTAAAAATTATACTAACTAGTTTATTTTACTATATTTTTCCATAAAAATCAAGTACAAACGTATTGTTTTTTTTATAAATCTATGATATTATAGTTAATATTTTTTTAAAGGACGTGAGTTATATGGAAATTATTGATATTAAAACTTTATTTACTGATAGTAATGATTTATTTGACAAAGAGATTTGTGTTGAAGGTTGGGTTAAAACTGTTCGTGATTCTAAGACTTTTGGATTTTTAGAGTTAAATGATGGCAGTTTCTTTAAAAATGTACAAGTTGTTTTCGACAATACTTTAGAAAATTTTTCTAGTATTTGTAAATTGCCTATTAGCTCTTCAATTAAAGTTACAGGATTATTTGTTAAAACAGAAGGAGCTAAACAACCTTTTGAAATTAAAGCTAAAAAAATAGAAGTTGAATTTTTAGCTGATTTGAGTTATCCTCTTCAAAAGAAAAGACATTCTTTTGAATATTTAAGAACCATAGCACATTTACGACCTAGAACTAATACTTTTAATGCTGTTTTTAGAGTTCGTTCAGTGTTATCATATGCAATTCATAAATTCTTCCAAGAAAGAGATTTTGTATATGTTCATACTCCAATAATTACATCTAGTGATTGTGAAGGTGCTGGAGAAATGTTTAATGTTTCTACTTTAGATATCAATAATTTACCTAGATTAGAAGATGGAAGTGTTGATTATTCTAAGGATTTCTTCGGAAAACCTGCTCATCTTACCGTAAGTGGTCAATTAAATGTTGAAACATATGCATTTGCTTTTAAAAATGTATATACATTTGGCCCTACTTTTAGATCTGAAAATTCAAATACTGTAAAACATGCTTCTGAATTTTGGATGATTGAACCTGAAATTTGTTTCGCAGATTTAAATGATGATATGAATTTAGCTGAAGATATGATTAAATATATAATTAATTATGTGTTAGAACATTGCCCAGAAGAAATGGAATTCTTCAATAACTTTATTGATAAGGGCTTACTTGATAAATTACACAATGTTGTAAATTCAGATTTTGCTAGAATAACATATACTGAAGCCATCGAAGAATTAAAGAAAAACAATGACAACTTTGAATTTCCTGTTCATTGGGGTTCAGATTTACAAACAGAACATGAAAGATATTTATGTGAGGTAATATTTAAAAAGCCTGTATTTGTTACCGATTATCCTGCTGAAATTAAAGCTTTTTATATGAAGCTTAACCCAGACGGAAAAACAGTTGCAGCAGTTGACCTTTTAGCTCCTGGAATTGGAGAAATAATTGGAGGTAGCCAAAGAGAAGACAATTTAGAAGTATTACAAAATAAAATTAAAGAAAATGGCATGAAAGAAGAAGATTATTGGTGGTACTTAGATCTAAGAAAATATGGTAGTGCAAGACATGCTGGATTTGGTCTAGGATTTGAAAGAATGATGATGTACCTAACAGGTATGCAAAATATTCGTGATGTTATACCTTTTGCAAGAACACCAAAAAATTGTGAATTTTAATAAATTTTTAAAATATGACTTGGGAATAATTCCAAGTCATATTTTATCAGTTTATGAAAGATTTAAGTTAGATATGTTTCCAATTAAATATAATGGTATATTTATTAACCAATCTTCTTTTCTATAGTTAGACATTGATGTTCTTATATTTATTTTTGTGTTATATTTTTGAACAAAATTTTTTAAACTTTTTGATTGCAAATTTTCATTTGACTTTACTTCTATAGGCACATTGTTTTTACCAATCTGTACTATATAATCTACTTCGGCTATTCCAGTTTCAGATGACCAATAGAAAATAGGCACATTAGTATTTGCCTTTAATTCTGTTAACACAAATTGCTCTGTTAAAGCTCCTTTAAATTCTACAAAAATACTATTTCCATCAATTATTGTTTGAGCGTCTATTTGTGCCATTGCACATAGTAATCCTACATCTAGCAGATATAATTTGAATGCATTGAAGTCTTGATATGCTACTAATGGTATTTTACAATCTTTTACTCTATTAATCTGATAAACTAAGCCACAATCAATCAACCAAGATAATGCTACTTCATACTCTCTTGCACGTGCTCCTTGTTTTACAAGTCCATATATAAATTTTTTATTTTCTTTTGCTAATTGAGTAGGTATGTTATTCCATAATTGTCTAATTCTCGGAACAATATTATTTGGAGCATGTTTTGAAAAATCTTGTTCGTATGCTTCTAATAATCTTGTTTGTTTATCTCTTACTGCATTAAAGTCTTTATTTTGCACATAATCTGCTACAACTTCTGGCATTCCACCTATAAATAAATATTGTTTTAAATAATTCTTAAATTTATCAGAGAAAATATTTATTAGTTCCATATTTTGTGTTTTAAGCAAATTAACTAATTCTTTTTCTCCTAGTGCTTCTAAAAACTCTTCATAGCTTAATGGATATAAGTCCATAAAGTCTACTTTCCCTACTGGGAAAGATGTTCCTTCATGCATGGCTACTCCAAGTAAGGAACCAGCAGCAACAATATGATATTTATTTGCATTTTCACAAAAATATTTTAATGATGTTAATGCTTTAGGAATTTCCTGAATTTCATCAAAAATTATAAGTGTATTTTCTGGTTCAATATTAACTCCACTTTCTATCTTCAATCCTTGCACAATTCTCTCAATATCAAAATCTGTAGAAAATAATTCTTCCATCCTGTTATTACTATCAAAATTTATATATGCACATTTTTCATAATAATTTTTTCCAAATTCTTGCATTAGCCATGTTTTCCCAACTTGTCTTGCTCCTCTAATTATAAGAGGTTTTCTACTTTTTGAATTTTTCCATTTTATTAACTCTTCTATCTTATTCCTATACATAGTCTTCACCTCTGAATATATTATATTATATTTTTACACAAAAGTCAAACGAGTTTTGTGATTACATACACATTTTTCTAACGACTTTTGTGATATTTTTACACATTTTCCTAATGACTTTTTTTCGGATTATATGTCTTTAAGTCTGAATGATAACGCAATGCTCGTCCCTACATATAATAGGTATTGTTTTATTTTCCAATTTGTGGTATTCTATTATCATGGTATTAGAATATAAAATTAAGGAAAATGATAATTATATTAATTTAAAAGATTTATTAAAAAATCACTTTCAAATTTCAGATAGATTATTAATTAAATTAAAACACGAACAAAAAATCTTTGTAAATAATACAAAGGCTTATGTTGATATGTCTTTAAATTTAGGAGATATTGTTTATGTTTATGTTGATTTCATAGAAGACAATTCTAATATTGTCCCAAATAATATGCCATTAGATATAGTTTATGAAGATGATGCTTTTCTTGTAGTTAATAAGCCTTCTGGTGTTCCAGTTCATCCTTCTATGGAACATTTCGAAGACAGTTTGTCAAATGCTATTAAATATTATTTTGATACAATAGGGTTAAAGAAAAAGATTCGACCTGTAAATAGGCTTGATAAAGATACTTCTGGTTTAGTTATATTTGCTAAAAATGAATATATACAAGAATGTTTAGTAAGACAAATGAAAACTAAAGAATTTATAAAAGAATATATGGCAATTTGTAATGGAACTTTTGAAAATCTTTCTGGAACCATTAATGCCCCAATTACCCGAAAAGAAAATAGCATAATAGAAAGATGTATTTCAGAAGTTGGAACTCCTGCTATTACTCATTATGAAGTTATTAAAAATTATAATGATTATTCTGTTGTACAATGCATTTTAGAAACTGGCAAAACTCATCAAATACGCGTACATATGGCATATATTGGTCATCCCTTATTAGGTGATACATTATATGGTTTTCCTTCTCCTCTAATCAAGCGTCAAGCTTTACATGCCTATAAAATTGCATTTATACATCCTATTACTAAACAAAAATTGGAATTCACTGCCAAGATACCAGCAGATTTTGAAAATTTGATTTAAAAATAACTAGAAATTTTTTTATAAATATCTCCTCTATTATTAACAGCTATTACTTCAATTACTATTTGGTTTTCGTACCATTCAAAAATTATTCTATAATCACCGTACTCGCATCCTATAAATATTGGGATAGTTTTTTAATCCTTTTATATCACCATTAGGTAAATTAGTAATAGCTTCGTATATTCGTTTCCTTTGAAAATCTGGTTGTTTGTCTATAAACTTTTTTGCTTTTTTCTTAATATTAATTATATATTGCACTATAATAATCCCTCCTCTTTTAGTATGTCTTCAAGAGGAATTGCTTCTTCTCTTTCTTTATTCCTTTGTTCTTCTGTCATGGAATATTCTTTTAGTAACATTAATTTTTCTGTTACATCCATCTCCTCAAGTTCAGTTATTTGTAAATGTGGTAATGTTTCTAAAAGCTTTACATCTAACAATTTTTCAGCTATTTTTTCTATTCTTTTAGCTTCCTCAATACTTAGGTGATATGATATATTATTAATATCTATCAATGTTTGTTTAAATTCATCACTCATAAAAAACACTCCTTTTTTTATATTTTTTTACTTAACTAGCTTATTACTTCCACATTATATCCAATAAATAATCCAGTTTCTATTACTCCTACAATATTTTGCAATTTTGTTTCAAATGTTTCATCTATATTATCAAATTTTGCATCTAAAATTAGATTTCCATTTTCTGTTATTACTGG
>ERZ1643249.2418-NODE-2418-length-17465-cov-6.171855_pt1 | contig 17465 bp, 16 predicted proteins | sample MGYA00579263_ERZ1643249 | MGnify/ENA primary metagenome ERZ1643249 (study PRJEB29033, sample SAMEA4952264) | chicken gut metagenome | biome: Broiler Chicken; feature: Gastrointestinal Tract; material: Caecum | place: Ireland | collected 2018 | study: Broiler... | reverse complement strand
TCGCCTCCCTAAAAATCTGAAATTTCTACTTGACTTTTATTAGCAGGTCTTTTACAAAAATTTTACAAGGTCATTCCAGACCAAAACAGCCCCTTTCAGGGCTGTTTTGTCAGCTTTATTGTTTTGGGGATCAGCGGTGATCCTTATCGAAAATTCGCATCAGCACATCAAACGCTGCATCGTCCGAGCCAAGTTCGCTCGACTGCGTTTTTGCTGCAGGCTTTTCTTCTGCTGCAGCCGTAGAAGCCTCCGTAAACAGGCCGCTGCTCTGGGAAGACTCGCTCTTCTTATTGTTGTTGCCACCTTCCATATCCATCTTGGCAGAGTTCGGGATATTGTCAAACCCGGTTGCAATAACGACAACGCGGATCTCATCATCCATCGTATCGTCAATGAATGCGCCGAAGATAATATGTGCATCGGGGTGAGCTGCCTGCTGCACCATGGTCGCTGCAGTCTCAACCTCGTCCAGGCCGATGTCGTCCGAACCGATGACTGAAACGATAACGCCATGCGCCATGTCGATCGAGGTTTCAAGCAGCGGGCTGGAAATCGCCATACGCGCCGCCTCAGCAGCCTTATCTTTTCCAGCCGCACGGCCGGTGCCGATATGTGCAAAGCCTGCGTCCTTCATAACCGAGGTAACGTCTGCAAAGTCCAGGTTAATAAAGCCCGGTACGGTAATCAGCTCGGAAATGTTGGCAACTGCCTGACGGAGCACGCCGTCCGCAATTTCAAACGCGTTCTTAAAGGTGATCTTCTGCTCAGATACGTACTTGAGGCGTTCGTTCGGGATGATAACAAGCGAGTCTACATTCTTGTTGAGCTCCTCGATACCGCCCAGCGCCTGTTCCAGACGCTTTTTGCCCTCGAATGCGAACGGACGGGTGACAACGCCGACCGTCAGGATACCCATCTCGCGGGCGATCTGCGCCACGACCGGGGCCGCGCCCGTGCCCGTGCCGCCGCCCATACCGGCGGTGATGAACACCATATTGGTATTCTGCAGCGCCGCAGCGATCTGGTCTTTGCTCTCCTCCGCAGCCTTACGGCCGATCTCCGGGTTCGCGCCCGCACCCTGGCCCTTGGTGAGCTTCTCACCGATCTGGATCTTGGTGCCGGCCTGAGAAAAATTCAGCGCCTGCATATCCGTATTGATTGAAATAAACTCAACGCCCTGCACACCGCTCTCGACCATGCGGTTGACCGCATTGCCGCCGCCGCCGCCGACGCCGATGACTTTGATATTTACTACATTATCCAAGCCCTGTTCAAACTCAAAACCCATTGTTGCCATCCTCCGTTTTATGATAAAGAATCGTTCAGATTATCTTTTACGTTCTTTGCATGGGCTGGCACTACGCAAATGGCATGTCAGCCCTATTGTTTTAATTTTACCTCGAATCACTCTGTTTTGCAACAGAAAATAGTGAATTCCTCAAAAAAACTTGAGATTAACTGTACCTTTCCGTCGAACAACAGCTGTCAACTTTTCAGACCTGCCGTCCATTCCATATTCCGATGTGCTTTTTCCTTAATTTTTGTCTATTTCGCCGTATTCCCCTCTTCTTTCCGACTATTCGGCAGTTTCGTCCCCGGTTTCACTGTCTCCGTTATCTGTTTCAGACGAATCCCCGGCGTTTATTCCGTCCGTTTCACTGTCCCCGCTGATTTCCCCATCTGACGCACCCGAAGATCCGGTATCCGCACTGCCATCCGCACCGGACTGCCCGGTGCTGTCCTCCAGATTCACGGGCTGTTCCGATTCAGTCGGCACTCCGGTTGCCGAAGCCGCTACATTCTCTTCCGTGTCCGGCACAAAGTGCAGCCGGTCCTGCGTATCCCAATATAGCCTTCCGACATCCGAAGGCGAAAGCCGTTCATCAATCACGGTTTTGGCGAAGCGCAGTCGGTAGGACAGCTCGTCCATACTGCCAATCTGGATATCAAAGCGCCCCTCATAACCGATTCGTACGTCCGTCAGATCCTGCAGGTTGATGAACCGCAGCCCATCCAGCATACCGCCGGCATCCAGTGTCTGCAGCACTTCCAGCAGCGCGTCGCAGTAAGCATCCTCACCCTGCGCAACTGCCTGTCCAGGCTGTATATCCGGCAACGTTACACCTGTAACCACAGGAAGGCCGCCGTCCGACGCATTTTGTTCAAGCACCTTGCCGTACCGGCTTAAATAAACGTATCCAGTGCCCGATGAAACCGCCACTGCCGCTTCGCATTCCGTGACCGTAACCACGAGTGTATCCGGCAGATGCCGCCGGATCTGTACACTTTCCAGATAAGGCAGCCGCTCCATCAGTGCATTCGATACCTTAACCTTGTTCCACAGATAGAGGTTGTCTCCTTCCCGGACATCCATGTTCGTGACGATTTCCTCCGCGCTGTACCGCATGGCCCCTTCTACCGAGATCGTGTTTACTTTGAAGAAGATGGTCAGCGCCAGGATCGCCGCTGCGACCAGGATGCCGATGAAAAGGATGCGCCCGACCGCATGGAAAAACCGCTGCCGCCGGTTTGCGCGCCTTCGCTGCTGCTCGGGCGTTTTCTGTTTTCGCCTTCTGCGTTTCATGCAAACGCCCCTTTGCGTCATTTGTTATGGTTTTCAATTGCCCAAATAATTTCCTGATAAATTTTTTCGCTTGCATCATGCGCAGCAAGCTTTGTCGCATCCTGCCCCATCCGGCGCAGCCGTTCCCGGTCGGAGAGCAGGTCCTGCATCTCATCATACAGCCGCCCGGGCGACGCATCCTTTTCGAGCAGCACCCGGCAGCCACCGGCCGTTTCCAGCGCGCGCGCATTTTTCTCCTGGTGGTTCTCCGCCACAAACGGAGACGGCACAAGCAGCGCCGGCCGGCCGAGCATGCACAGCTCGCCGAGCGTGGCTGCGCCTGCGCGGCATACAACCAGATCGGCCGCTGCCATGCGGTCTGCCATATCATAGATATATTCCGTCACCTGAATGTTGGGATGCGCAGCAAAGTCTGCTCCCTGCTCGGCTGCCATTTTGGGCAGCCACTCACGCGCCGCCGCACCGGTCGCATGGATATGATAATATGGCACGCCGTTCTGGCACTCGAGCGCAAGCGCGCCCGCCATGTGCTCATTCATATATTTTGCGCCCATCGAGCCCCAGAAGGAGACGACAAGCTGGTCATTCTCTCCCAGCCCGAATTTGGCGCGCGCTTTTGCGCGGTCCGCCGCGAGGATCTCGCCGCGCACGGGCGCACCGGTCAGCACGATCTTGTCCCCGCCGCCCAGAATGTCCTTGGCCTGCTCGAAGCAGACCAGCACACGGTCCGCCTTTTTGGCAAGCATTTTGGTCACCTTGCCGGGCAGTGCGTTGACCTCGAGCAGCACGGTGGGAATCCCCATCTGCTGCGCCGCGCGCACAACCGCAAATGACGCATAGCCACCGCAGCCGATCACGCAGTCCGGACGTGCCTGCCGCAGCAGCTTTTTCGCCTTACTCACAGCGGAGACTGCGAGACGCGCCGCCTTAACATTGTGCGCCAGCCCTTTGGGGCTCATCGAACGCGACAGGCCGATGATCTCGATCGTATCGAGCGGATAGCCCTCGCGCGGGACGAGCTTGTTCTCGATGCCGCGCGCTGAGCCCGCAAACCGGACAACCGTGTCCGGGTGTTTTGTCTCAAAATACCGTGCAATCGCCAGCCCGGGCGTAACATGCCCGCCCGTGCCGCCGCCGGTGATGTACAGCCTCAATGATGTATCCCCCTTCTTGCGCAACGCGCATATACAGTCAAAATGCACACCGGTGCGTTTCCGGAAAGTACTCCCGGCCCGCACGGTGAAACCGGGGAAGGCATTCCCCGGGAAACCATCTCTTATGCCGGCGCAGCCATTCTATTCCTCCTGCCGCGCCTGCGCGCGCATATACCGCGATACATTCAGCAGGATCCCCATTTCGCCCAGCTGCAGCAGCAGCGCGGTGCCGCCGTAGCTGAAAAACGGCAGCGCAGCACCCGTGACCGGGATGATACCGGTCACAACGAACAGGTTCATCAGCGTCTGGATGGCGAGCTTGATTGTGATGCCGGAGGCCAGCAGGAAGCCGAACTTATCCGGCGCTGCCCGCGCCACGCGGAACCCGCGGAAAATCAGATAGGCGAACAGCAGGATGACCAGCAGAGCCCCGATCAGCCCCATCTCTTCGCACCAGATGGCGAAAATAAAGTCATTCTGCGGCTCGGGCAGATACAGCTGCTTCTGTACGCTGTTGCCCAGCCCTTTCCCGAGCAGCCCGCCCGAGCCGATGGCGATCTGCCCCATCGCGCCCTGCCAGCCTTCGTCCGTCAGATTGGAAAACGGGTCAAGCCAGACGGCAAAACGTTCCCGCACATGAGAAAAGGAAAAATAAAATGCCGTAACCGCCGCAGCGCCCGCAATGCCGATCGGGGCAAAGTACCACAGGCGCATGCCGCCCGCAACCAAGATGAGCACACCGGTGCCGCAGATGATCAGCATGGCCGAGGTATGCGGCTCCAGATACAGCAGCACGCAGTATGCCACAAGCAGGAAGCCGTATGGCCGGATCAGTCCCTTGAACGAGCGCACGCTCTTGGTATCCTTTGCAATCCAGTAAGAAAAGCAAATGATGATCGTGATTTTCGCCAGCTCGGACGGCTGAAAGCCGAACAGCCAGCGCCGCGCATTGTTCTGCACCGTGCCGATACCCGGGATCGCGACCAGGATCAGCAGGATAATGGAAACTACCATGATCATGGTGCTGAACCGCGCATAAAGATGGTAGTTGATTTTGGAAACGATAACCATTGCAACCACGCCAGCTGCAGCAAATGCGCCCTGCCTGATGATGAAGTGGGCCGCGTTGCCCTGATAAAACAGCGCATTGGTATAACTTGCGGAAAACAGCGCGATCAGACCGATAATGAGCAACAGCATAACAGAGAAAAACACACCAATATCCCAGGCATGCGCCCGCACCCGGGTATGCTGTTGTACACGGGAATGCGCTGCCGGGCGTGGGATCTGTTGCCGTGGTATGACCATATCCGACGCACGCGGAACCGGCTGTGCTGCCGGGCGGCGCGCAGGCACCGGACGACGCGTGGGACGCGTCTGTCGGTTGGTGGGAGTCAATCAGGTCACCTCCAAGTGGAATTCAAACATTACAGTGCCGGGGGCAGTGCCGCAAAATAGGCCACCAGGCACAGCAGGATGGTTATACCGGAAAATATCAGGACGATCTTTTTCTCTCCCCAGCCGCACATCTCAAAATGGTGGTGGATCGGCGCCATTTTAAACAGGCGCTTTCCGCCTGAAACCTTAAAATAAGTCACCTGCAGAATGACCGAAAGGGTTTCGATAATATAAATCAGGCCGACCAGAAGCAGGATGAGCGGCATTTCGCACGCAAACGCGAGGCCTGCAACCGCACCGCCGAGAAACAGCGAGCCGGTATCGCCCATGAACACCTTGGCAGGATTGAAGTTATAAATCAAAAAAGCTGCCAGGCCGCCTGCAAGGGCCGCTGCAAAAATCATGACGCCCGCATCCTGCCGCACGATACCGACGAACACAAAGAAGATCGCGACCGGCAGGGTCACGCCCGCGGCCAGCCCATCAATCCCATCGGTCAGGTTGACCGCGTTATCCGCGCCAACAATAACGAATGCGGCAAAGATGATGTACAGCGGCCAGGGCAGCGGAAGCGCAATATCCGTAAACGGGATCCAGAGCACGGGCAGTCCGTCCGACTGGAGGAACAGCACCAGGATGAACACCGCCGCCACCAGGATCTGCAGCACCAGCTTCTGCTTGGGGCTGAGACCCGCGTTTTCTTTTTTCTTTATTTTGGCATAGTCGTCCACCAGGCCGACTGCGCCGTATGCTGCGGCAAGCCCAAGCACCGCAACCGAAGCGATCTCCAGCCCGCCCAGCAGCAGATTGCCCGCCAGCACGGCGGCGGCAATGCCGATGATGAACATAAATCCGCCCATGGTGGGGATGTTCTGTTTGTTCATGTGCCACTTCGGCCCGATCTCCAGGATCTTCTGGCCGAATTTCATTTTGCGCAAATAACGGATGACCGACGGTCCGATTGCCGCCGTAACCACAAATGCGACTGCGCACACGATCAGCGCAGTCCTGATATTGATTGGCGTCATTCTTCTACATCCTCCCCTAAGAACAGCTTGAGTGCCTGCTCCATCCGCATACCGCGGCTTCCCTTGAACAGCAGCGCATCGCCTTTTTTCGCATCCTGCCGCAGCGCTGCAACCAATGCAGCCTGATCGGCAAACGCATAAGCCCTATCCATCCCTTTTTCCTTTGCTCCCGCGACCATCGCGTCCGCGTCCGGCCCGTAAGCATAGAGCGCATCTGCATAGCGTGCGGCGGCGCGTCCCGCCCTGCGGTGTCCTTCTTCCGCGTAACCGCCCAGTTCGAGCATCGAGCCGAGCACCGCGAAGCGGCGTCCTTCCGGCGCCATTGTGCCGAGCACAGCCAAAGTAGCCTCCATCGCATCCGGGCTGGCGTTGTAGCAGTCCGCATAAATCTGGTAGCCGTCCTGCTCGTAGATATTCTGCCGCAGGCCGCTCGCCTCATAGGTCTGAAGGCCGGCTGCGATCTGTTCGGGTGTTTCGCCGAGCAGCAGGCCGACCGCCGCTGCAGCCAGTGCATTGAGCACATTGTGCGCGCCCGGTATACTGAGCTTTGCCGTAAATCTCCCGCCCGCCGGCAGGGATGCCGCCGGAAGGCTGTTATTGATGATATCAAATGTACCGTCGTCATGCAGGCATGCCGTCAGGTCGCATTCGCGGTTTTCCATGCCGTAGGTGACCACGCGGCAGCCGAGCTGCGCGCGTTTATCCCACAAAAGCGGCTCATCGCCGCACAGGACGGCATATCCGTCCTTCTGCAGTCCTTCGAGGATCTCGAGTTTGGCCTTACAGATACCCTCGCGTGAGCCGAGAAACTCAATGTGCGATGTGCCGATGTTGGTGATGACCGCGATATCCGGCCGCGCTGCCGCAGTCATGCGGGATATCTCCCCGAAATGGTTCATGCCCATCTCCGCCACCATGACCTCGGTGTCCCGCATCATACGCAGCAGGGTCAGCGGCAGGCCGACTTCATTGTTCAGGTTTCCCTCGGTCTTCTGTGCGTTAAACTTCTGCTTTAAGACCGCATACAGCAATTCCTTTGTCGTGGTCTTGCCGACCGATCCGGTCACGCCGACCACCTTGCCGCCGCACATTTCCCGGTAGCCGCCCGCAAGGTCGAGCAGCGCCTGCGACGTGTTTTCCACATAAAGCGCCGGCACCGGGTATTCCTCATTCTGGCGGTGGGAAACGACCGCAGCCGCTCCGTTTTCGATCGCCTTTGCGATAAAATCATGCGCGTCAAACCGCTCGCCCCTGATCGGCAGGAACAGCGCCTCAGTCGGGATCTGCCTCGAGTCGGTCGAAACTGCCGTCAGCTCAGCCGTCCCTCTTGCTTCTCCCTTTGTCCATGCCGCAGCCTGTGCGAGCGTAAAGCGTTCCATGTCGTTTCCCCCGTCATCATTTTTTCGTTCCTTCCAAACCGGAAACCGCAGCGCGGTTCCCATCAAAACGCCCGGTCTTGCCGGACACTTTCAGCGGGCAAAATAGTCCGCAACGATCTCACGTTCATCCATGTGGTGCTTGACATGGTTGACCTCCTGATAGGTCTCATGCCCCTTGCCCATCAGCACGATGATATCGTCCTTTTTGGCATGCGCGAGCGCCCAGTGGATCGCCTCCGGCCGGTCGACGATCACCTGCATGGGCGTTTTGGAATCCTTCATGCCCTCGAGGATGTCGTCGATGATCGCCTTGGGATCCTCGGTGCGCGGGTTATCGCTCGTGACGATACAGAAATCTGCAAGCTCCGCTGCGATCTTACCCATCTTGGGACGCTTGGTGCGGTCGCGGTCGCCGCCGCAGCCAAACAGTGCGACCACCCTGCCCTTGGCAAAGCCGCGCACCGCGCGCAGCACGTTCTCCACGCCGTCCGGCGAGTGCGCGTAGTCGATGAGCACGGTGTAATCCGTGTCGGTCGGCACGACCTCGACGCGGCCCTTGACGCCGGTCGCCGTGGCAAGCGATTTCGCCGCATCAGCGAGCGGCAGGCCGAGCTGCAGCACGATACCCAGTGCAGTCAGCGCATTTTCGACAGAAAAATGTCCCGGGATCGGCAGCTTGACGCGCGCGAGTTCGCCCTTGGTGGTGGCGACAAACTCCACGCCGTCCGCATGCAGTTTGATGTTTTTTGCCGTCAGGTCGGCCGCGTCCTTTTCGCACGAGAAGGTCATGCACGGGCACTGCGCATCCGTGAGCATGGCCTTTGCCGCCGGATCATCCAGGTTGATGACGCCCTTGTTGCTGATGGTAAACAGGATCGCCTTGGCCTTGCGGTATTCTTCCATGGTCTTGTGGAAGTCCAGATGGTCCTGCGTCAGGTTGGTAAACGCGCCAACCGCAAAGCGGATACCGTGCACACGGTCGAGCACGAGCGAGTGCGAGGAAACCTCCATGATCACATGGGTGCAGCCTGCGTCGCGCATACGCGCAAACAGTGCGTGCAGCTCATAGGATTCGGGCGTAGTGCGCTCGGTCTCGACCACCTCGTCGCCGATCAGGTTCTGGTTGGTGCCGATCAGGCCGACCTTGTGCCCCGCATCCTCCAGCATGTGCTTGACCAGATAGGTGGTCGTGGTTTTGCCGTTTGTGCCGGTTACGCCCAGCATGACCATGCTGTCCGCCGGGTGGTCGAACCGATTGGCCGCGATCTCCGCGAGCGCGCGGCGGGAGTTCTCCACCACTACGGCAGGCGCGCCTTCGGGCGCTTCCTCGCACACGACAGCTGCCGCGCCCTGCTCGAGTGCCTTCGCGATATATTTATGTCCATCGGTCGCATAGCCGCGGATGGCGACGAACAGGTCACCCGGCTGCACGGCGCGGGAATCATATCTTACCTCGCGGATTTCGGTATTCCCTGCTGCGGTGCTTTCCAGCACCGCAACATTTTTCAGCAGCTCCTGTAATTTCATGCTTTTCCTCCCTATCGGTCGTTGACATTCGTGGTATCCGAGAACTCAACCGTCACCACCGCGCCGATGCTCACCTTGGTGCCCGCCGCAGGGCTCTGGCGGCTCGCCGTTGTGCTGCCCGTCACCTGCGAGCTTGCAACGCCTGTCTGTTTCAGATACAGGCCATACTGTTCCAGTGTATCGCGGCATTCGTCCGGTGTCAAGCCGGTGAGATCCGGAACCTCAATCTGCTCGGCCGGCTTGCTCTCACCCATGTACAGAATGACCCTGCCGCTCGCCGGGATACGCACGCCGCTCGCCGGCACCTGGTCGGTGACCGTGTCGCCGTCGCCCACTACGCGGTACTCAAAGCCCGCCTGCCCGAGTGCGTCTGCCGCCTGCTCCTCGGTCAAGCCGATCACGCCGGGAACGGTCAGTTCGCGGCGGTCGTTCTCTTCATCCGAGTAGACCGGTGTTACGCCGATATACGGGAGGACCTCCTCCATGATGCGCGCAACGACCGGGGCGGCGATCGCACCGCCGCCATGAGGCGAAGATTCCGGGATATCGTTGATTGCTACCAGCACCGCGATCTGCGGGTCGTCCATCGGAGCCACGCCGATAAACGACGCTGTGTAACGCGGCTCCACGTCGCCCTCTTCCTGCAGGATCTCGGACGTCGCAGTCTTGCCGCCGATACGGTAGCCGGAAACATAAGCGTTTTTACCTGTGCCGCCTGCAACGACCTGCTCCATCGCCTCACGCATATAAGCCGAGGTCTCCTCCGAGATGACCTGACGGACGACCGTAGTCTCGGTAGTCGATTGGACCGAACCGTCCGCATTCAGCACCTGCTTGACAACGTAGGGCTGCTTGAGCTTGCCGTCGTCCACAATCGCGCAGACCATGTTCAGCTCCTGCAGCGGGGTAACAGTAAAGCGCTGGCCAAACGATGCGGTCGCCAGAGAGACCTCGTTCCATTCACTCGTAACATCCGGGTCATGGAACTGGCCGTCTTCCTCATTCGGCAGGTCAATCCCGGTCTGCTCAAACATGCCGAACGCTTTGGTGTATTCATAGAAGCGGTCTTTGCCTATCTTTTCTGCAATCTGCATCATTGCCACGTTGCATGAATTCATTAGCGCTTCGGTCAGGGTCTGCGTTCCGTGGCCGCTTGTATTAGAGCAGCGAATCGGCTGCGACCAGTCACCGACCATCATGGATCCATTACAGACATAGGTATCTTCCGCATGTGCCACACCAAGGTCATAAGCGGTTGCAACCGTCATCAGTTTATACGTCGAGCCAGGTTCGTAGTTGCTCGAAACAACCGGGTTATACCACGTTTTATATAAAATATTAACACGCGCCTCGCCAAGCGCATCGACCACCTCATCGTTATTCTGGATGCTCTCCGGGAGGTTGGCCAGCCCGCCTTCCTGATACCATGTATCGGAAATGGTGGCGGAAACGCCTGCGTCCTCCAGGATCTTTGCCGCATCCTCTTTGAGTTCGTTGATATAGCGCTCACTCGTCAGCTGGTAAGCGTTGTTCGGATCGAAGTCCGGCAGGTTAGCCATCGCCAGCACCTCACCGGTCTTGACATTCATGACAATGCCGGAAACGCCGTCGCGCGCGTTCGGGTTATCCGCAAGCGCAGTCTCCAAATGTTTTTCCAGGACGTTTTGAATATCACTGTCGATCGTCAGCACGAGCGAATTACCGTCCTGCGCCGGAATCTCGGTCGACGCCTCAGGCTCTACATCGATATTCTTCGCATTCTGCACGCGCACGATACGTCCCGCTGTACCGGACAGCTCGTCGTTATACTCGGCTTCAATGCCGTAAACGCCGTTGTTATCGCTGTCCACATAGCCCAGCACAGCAGACAGGAATGCACCCTGCTGGTAATAGCGCTTGGTATCCGTTTCGGAGTATACACCCTGGCAGTCGGCTGCTTCCAGTGCGGCATACAGCTCCTTTGCAACGTCCTTATCCACCTTCTGCGCAATGATTTCATACATCGAATCGGTCTTCTGGATCTTTGCCAGCACCGTGTCGTAATCCAGATCCAGTGTGTCGGACAGGATGGTTGCCAGCGTCTGCTGCTGGCTTTCCGCGCTGATCCCCTTGTTCACCTTTGTCTCATCGACGACTGCGCTCGGCGTGATACAGATACGTTCCACGCTCGCGGACTCTGCAAGCACCTGCATATTCGCATCATAGATTGTGCCCCGGTTGGGGGTGATGAAGCTGTCGCGCGTCTGCAGCTCGGTTGCCTGCTGGACATAAAAGCTGTTATGGAACACCTGCATATACAGCAGGCGAATACCCACCAGGCCAAAACCCAGCACAATGAACAGCACTGCCAGCCCGCTGACGCGCTTGCGCATTCGATTCGTTGGTCCTTTTGCCGACATAAGCCTCGATTTCCTCCCGGATATTCTGGTCAAAAAAGCGCAAGGAGTCAGAAGCATACTACCTCTCACTCCCCTGTACGCATCCTATTCATTTACTCAGTTGATATATTCCACGATTGCGGAAAAACTGCGTGCCAAACCGCTGAACAATGCATCAAGCGAGATCCCGCTGTCCGAAACAGTAACGGTATCCGGGTTGGTGAGCGAAACATATTCGATCTGCGAATTGTCCATTTTAACCATACCCAGTGTATTTACCGCATATTTCTCCACTTCGTCCAAGTTCACACTGCTCATCTGCCGGGTGGTAAGCGATACGTTTTCCGCCGTCAGCTCGCTGAGCGCATCATTCTGTCTGCTTACTTCCGTCGTCAGTTCGGTCAGCTGCATCTGGCAAAACAGAATATAGGCTGCCGTCGCTGCCAGAATAGCAATGCATGCAAACAGGCTGGGGCGGATCCGCGTTTTTTTGCGGCGCCGCGGCGCAGGCGCCGCGCGCAGCTCCCGCTTCTGCTCCACGGGGAAACGTTCCTCATATTGCTGATATGCTACGCTGTCCCTGCTCGCGGTCATCATTTGCATTTCCTTTCTTGTTCGCACGGTTTCATATCTTCTCGCATACGCGCAGCTTCGCGCTGCGTGCCCTCGGGTTCTCTTTTATTTCCCCTTCGTCCGGCAGGATCGGCTTGCGCGGCGTCAGCCGCACTTTCGGCTTTTTGCCGCACACGCATACCGGAAACTCCTTCGGACAGGTGCATCCCTGTGCTGCCTGCTGAAATGCCGTTTTGACAATACGGTCTTCCAGGCTGTGAAAGGTGATCACCGCCAGACGCCCCCCCGGGTTCAGGCAGTCGATCGCCTTGTCCATCGCCTCGCGCACCGCCCCCAGTTCGTCATTGACCGCAATACGAACCGCCTGGAAGCTGCGCTTGGCCGGATGCTGTTTTTCTCTCTTTGCCTTTGCAGGCATCGCACTCTTAATCACGTCTACAAGTTCAAGCGTGGTTTCGATCGGCTTCTTATCCCGCTCGCGTTCAATGGCTGCGGCAATCAGCGGCGCGTAACGCTCCTCCCCGTATTCAAATAAAATGCGGCGGATTTCCTCCCGGCTCCATGTATTGACCACATCGTATGCCGTCAGCTTTTGGGCGCGGTCCATGCGCATGTCGAGCGGCGCATCCTGCATATAGGAAAAGCCGCGCTCTGCATGGTCTAGCTGTGGCGAGGACACGCCAAGGTCGAACAGGATCCCATCCGCCCCTGGCAAGCCCAGGCTTTCCAGCACCTTGTCAAGCTCGCGGAAATCGCTCTTTACCGCCGTGACCCGCTGCCATACGTCTTTCAGACGCTCTTTTGCATTTTCCAGCGCCTCATCGTCCCGGTCGATACAGATCAAACGGCCGCTGTCATGCAAACGCTCCGCAATGCGGAGCGAATGGCCGGCGCCTCCGGTCGTTGCGTCTATATAGACGCCGTCCGGCTTGATCTGCAGCGCCTCGAGGCAGGGCTCAAGCAAAATGGATACATGGTGAAATTCCATACTTGCCTCCTGCCTGTAGCATCAAAAATCAATATCTTCCACGTCGGCGGCAACGCTTTCCGCATCGATCGCCTCGTTATAAACACGCCATTTTTCGCTGTTCCATATCTCTGCATGGTCGAGCTGGCCGATCACGACAACGTCTTTTTGCAGGTCAGCAAACTCGCGCAGCCCTGCAGGGATCAGGATACGTCCCTGCGCATCCAGCTGGGCGTCAAAAGCATTGGCGAAGTAGTACCGCTTGACCCGCCGCGCTTTCTCGCCGTTGCCCAGCGCGCGGATGCGGTCCTCAAGCGACTCCCACTCCTTCTCAGGATAAACAGCCAGACAGCCGTCCAGCCCTTTGGTAACGGTGAAGCGCTCACCCAGCTCGTCACGCAGCTTGGCGGGCATAGCCAGACGCCCCTTGGCATCGATGGAATGCTTGTATTCGCCCTTCACCAGATTCACACCACACTTTCACTTTGGTGGAATCTGTGACACTTCGCCCCACTTCTCACCACCTTGCTTCCATTATAACGATACAGGCCAAAGATTGCAAGGGTTAATTTGAATTATTTTACGGGAGATCAGCGGCAGATATTTGATATTTCAATCGTTTTTTGAATTTTTATCGAACGTTTGTTCGAGTGTTCGATTTGTTCCAAACTGCTGTTTCTGTGGGGAAAAATCCCACCGCACTCCCACACCGGCAGCATCCGCAGTTCCATTTCTCCACTTGTTCCCGTCGGCATGATATCAGCTGTGGGGTAAAGTGGGAATCCACCTACCACATTCCCGTTGCAGTGTGGAAATAAAAAAACCAGCCGCCTGGCAGGCAACTGGTTTCCCCTCTTTTTTACTTGTTGGCGATGCTCTTGAACCGCTGGCGTGCCTTGCGCACTTCCTCCAGGGAAAGCGCAACCGCTTCCTCAGTGCGTTTAAGCGTGTCCTCACAATACTCATTCGCCACTCGGCGCAACTCACGTGCCTGGATTTCCGCATTACCCTGCACTTCTTTGGCCTTACGGCGTGCGGCGACCACGATCTCCGTCTCAGAAACCATCTGGCGGGCATCCTCTTCCGCCTGGCGGCGGATTGCTTCTGCTTCACGCTTGCCGGATGCAAGCATCTCGCTGCGCTTGGCTACGATATCCTGCGCTGCCTGCAGATCTCCCGGCAGGGTCGCGCGCAGTTCATCAAGCAGGTCAAGCATGTGGTCACGTTCAATAATACATTTTTCGCTGGCGAGCGGAATACCCTTGGCATCCTGCACCATGTCATACATGCTGTTGATCAATTCATCCAAAGTCGCCATCGTTTATCCTTCCTTTCTTGTGCGGCGCACAATATCCTGAATAATCCCATCGGGAACAAAGCCGGCGACACTGCCGCCATGTACCGCTATATCTTTTACAACAGAAGAAGAGAGGTACATATATTCCGCGCTTGTCATCAGGAACACCGTATCCAGCTCAGGATTGAGCTTACGGTTGGCCAGCGCCATCTGGAATTCGTATTCAAAATCCGACACGGCACGCAGGCCCTTAACGACCGCACATGCCCCCTGCTGCCTGGCATAGTCAGCCAGCAGGCCGCCAAAAGAGGTGATTTCAACGTTCGGCAGACCATTCGTTGTGCGCCGGAGGAAGTCCATGCGTTCCTCCACAGAAAACATCGGCTGTTTGTTCTGGTTATGCATCACCGCGACAATCAGCCGGTCAAACATGACCGACGCGCGGCGAATAATGTCCAGATGGCCCAGAGTGACCGGGTCAAAGCTGCCCGGGTAGATCGCAGTTTTCATGTCGTTCATCCGTTCCGCCGTTCTGCCGACGCAGAACAGTAATCATAGTTGCGCCGTAGCGACGCTCGCGGACAACCTCAAATCCATGCGCGAACCGATCCCCTACTGCACTTTCGCATATTATTATACCATCCGTAGACAAAATGTCAAACGTTTCTATCTGTAATAACGCATTTTCCAGAATCACTCCGCCATAGGGAGGATCCAGGAAGATCAGGTCATACTGCCGCCGGCCCGCACGGGAGACAAATTCCGCCGCCTCCGCCCGGTGCAGCGCAGCACGGTCCGCCACCCGTGCAGACTGTGTATTTTTATACACGATATTGTATGCCGTCTTATCATGCTCCACAAAATCGCAGCGCTCCGCCCCGCGGGACAGGGCCTCGATCCCGAGCTGTCCTGTGCCTGCAAACAGGTCGAGCACGCGCGCGCCGCGGACATGGTCCTGGATAAGATTGAACACATTTTCCTTAACGCGGTCGGTCGTCGGCCGGGTGTTCATGCCGGGTACGGGCTGCAATTTGCAGCCGCGCGCCGTGCCGGATACCACACGCATGGCTCAGTCCTCCTTGTGAAAATACTCGTATACTGCCTGCGCGGTGTTGCGCGGCACCACGCGGGCCAGCTCCTGTTCGCTTGCCTGTTTGATATTCTCAATACTTCCAAAATGCTTAAGGAGATCGGTACGGCGCTTGTTTCCTACGCCCTCAATTTTATCGAGCGTCGAGCCGCGCACCTTTTTGCCGCCCAGCTTGCGGTTATACTCGATCGCAAACCGGTGCACCTCCTCCTGGATGCGGCCGATCAGCGCGAACAGCGCGGGCGTAGCCGAAATGCCGAACTCACGCCCGTCCGGCGCGACCAGGGCGCGGGTGCGGTGGCGGTCGTCCTTGACCATGCCAAAGCAGGGCGTGGACAGCCCGAACGAGTCAAGTACCTCCTTGCATACGCGCACGTGTCCCAGGCCGCCGTCGATCAAAAAGGCGTTCGGCAGGGGCGAGAACTTCTCGTCCCCGTCCACATAGCGCTGCACGCGGCGGGTGAGCATTTCGCGCATGGACGCGTAGTCGTCCTGCCCGTTTGCCGCGCATACGATCTTGAACTTGCGGTAATCGCTCTTTTTCGGCTGGCCCTCGACGAATACCACCATCGAACCGACCGTATCCTGCCCCGCGAAGTTGGAAATATCGTACGCTTCCAGCCGCAGCGGCAGAGCGATCATGCCGGTGACGTTTTGCAGCAGCTCAAGCGATTTATGCCGCCGTTCGGACTGCTTTTCACGGCGCTCGATCTCCTCACGCGCATTCTTTTCTGCAAGACGTGTGAGCACGCGGCGCTCGCCGCGCTGCGGCACTGCCAGTTCGACCTTGCGCTCCGCGATCGAGGCCAGGTATTCCGCGACCGCGTCCTGTTCCTCCAATTCGTGTGAGAGCAGCACTGCCTTGGGCACTGCGCCGCGCTGCGCATAATACTGCTTGACAAACGAGCAGAGCACCTCGGCCGGGTCGCTCTCCAGCACATGGAACAGGCTGTACTCTTTATCCTGCAAGGCTCCACCCGCATAGTGCAGCACGCATACGCAGGCGCGTGTCTGTCCCTGTACAAAAGCGACCACGTCCAGATCCGCGAAAGCGCCCGCGACCACATGCTGGCGCGTGCCCAGCCGCTGCACGGCGCGCAGACGGTCGCGCAGCAGCGCAGCGCGCTCGAACTGCAGTTCTTCCGCCGCCTCGTTCATCTTCTCGGTCAGCTCTTTTTCCAGCTTTTTCGCGTCGCCCTCGAACAGCGCGATCGCCTGATCGATCAGCACATGGTATTCCGCCGGGCTGACCTTGCCTGTGCACGGCGCGCAGCAGCGCCCCAGATGCTGGTTAAGGCACGGGCGGTCCTTGCCGATGTCGCGCGGGAACACGCGCGAACAGGTCTTGAGGTGGAGCGCCTCACTGATCGTATCGATCGCGCGGCGCGCTGCCACACGACCCTGATATGGGCCGAAATAGCGCGCCCCGTCATGCGCCGGCTTGGAAACCACGGTAAATGCCGGATAGGGCGCGTCCGTATTCAGCCGGATATAGGGATAGCCCTTGTCGTCCTTGAGGAGGATGTTGTACTTGGGCTTGTATTTTTTGATCATCGAGTTTTCAAGCACGAGCGCTTCAAACTCAGTTTCGGTCACTATGATGTCAAAATCGTCAATATGGCTGACCAGCTGGCGCGTCTTGGCGTTCAGCCGTTCCGGCGGCTGAAAATAATTGGACACACGGTTGCGCAGCAGCTTGGCCTTGCCGACGTAGATCACCTTGCCTGTTTTATCTTTGTGCAGGTACACGCCCGGCTGCATAGGCAGCTTGCGCACGCGTTCCTTCAGTTGTTCCCTTGTCGTGGCAAACCGCCTCCTCGCTTTATTATTTGCATACTATCGTACTGTTCCCGCTCCGCAGGCGCATGAAGATGGTGCTTAATGGAATCCTCAGCTCTTCCGTCCCGGGCAGCGTCATTCAGGTATCGTACACTTCCAATCCACAGGCGGTGATAAATAAAAGCGCCGATTTTTTCAATCGGCGCTTTTCCCTCAGGATGCGATCAATCAGTCGGTGAAATTAGACGTAATCAGCTCAACCAGAGCAGAAACAGCCTCTTCCTCATCCGGGCCGTCTGCGATCAGGTTGA